>ERZ836877.109-NODE-109-length-135563-cov-7.108614_pt1 | contig 135563 bp, 98 predicted proteins | sample MGYA00519469_ERZ836877 | MGnify/ENA primary metagenome ERZ836877 (study PRJEB31850, sample SAMEA3708809) | human gut metagenome | biome: human gut; feature: human-associated habitat; material: faeces | place: China | collected 2014 ... | reverse complement strand
CAGATATAAATCCATCTCAGACTTTTTGGCCTGTGGTTTAACAGATATTATGAAATACCCTCTTAGTTTATCGGTTTCCATCTTGGGTGAGAATTTCAATTATTTCAGGAGCTTTTCCGCTCACAACAGCCGAATAAAGCAGAACAAAATCAATGGCAGAGTCGCCGGTGCCGTCAGCGGGCACGATAGCGCGGAACATAGCGCCCTCCGACTCCATATAGAGGGCGTCGGGGACGGGCATGGGAGAGGTGACAAAGCTCAGGCGCTCCGAGATATCGGCGACAGAGACATTTAGGAGCAGACGCCCGCTGTGAAGAAGCATTATGGAGTCGTAAAGCACCTCGAGGTCGGCGATGGTATGGGTGGATATGACAAGCGTCTGGTCGTCGGCGACACAGCGGCTCACCATGCGGCGCAGTTCCTTTTTCGAATCGATGTCGAGACCGTTGGCCGGCTCGTCGAAGAGCAGCAGCTTCGGCCTCAGGGCGAGCGCATAGGCGATATAGGTCTTGCGTCGCATGCCGAGCGAGAGGCTTTTGAGTTTTTCGCGCCCCGTAAGGCCGAAAGCCTCGAGATTGGCGGCGAGCATGTCGAGGTCGAGATTGGGATAAAAGGCGCCGTGGAAACGTGCGGTGGTATATATGTCCTTGAACGGACTCTGCCAGTTGTCGGAGAGATAGAAGATGTCGCTCATCACCGAAGGAAGCCGGTCGCCGACGCATTCGCCGTCGAAATCGACATCTCCGTGGCGCGCAAGGAGAGCGCCTCCGGCAAGCCCGAGAAGTGTGGTCTTGCCCGCTCCGTTCTCGCCCAGAAGCAGACATATGCCCGGGCCGACAGTGGCGTTTATATCGTCGAGAACCGTGCGGTCTCTGTGATAACAATAGGATAGATTGCTGAAAGTCAACATAAGGATCAGAGAATAAGGATAAACAGAAGGATGGATAGGAGAACGGTGATAAACGAATCCATGGCGGGAGGGATTTTTGCTGTTTGACAAATATAGTGTTGTAGTCATCTAACACACCGCAAAGGTATGTAAAGTTTTGAAACCTGCAAAATTTTATTGAAAAATTTTTTCATAAAATGTAAAAAGGTGCTTCAGGATACCACAAAACCATAATTTATCGTAACTTTGCATCTTGCAATGAAGCTTGCTTGGAAAATATTCAGAGCCGTCGCCGTAGTGCTGCTGGTGCTTGCCGTAGCACTTCCGGCATCATTATATGTACTGCTCTCCACTCCGCCGGTGCAAAACGAAGTACGCGACACGGCAAGCCGCGAGCTTTCGCGTCTGCTTGGAGCACAGGTCGATATCGACGAAGTGAGCATACATCCGTTCAACAGGCTGTCGGTCAAAGGCATCCGCGTGATCCGGCCTGCAGAAGCCGACACTGTCGCCTCGATAGCGACTGTCAGCGCCGGCTTCGAGCTATACCATTTCCTGCGCAGCGGCGAACTGATTGTCGACTACGCGCTTGTCGACAGCGCGCGCTTCAATTTCTGGCGTCCGGACAAAAATTCGCCCGTAAATCTCGAAGAGATACTCAGCCACATAAAAAAAGACCGGCGCAGCGGACGGCGCCAGAGTTCATTCCATCTCAAAATCAACACCGTGATACTGCGGCGTTCCAGTCTGAGCTACAACGTTCTTTCCGAACCTGCGCCTGAGGCCGGACATTTCGACCCGAACCACGCCGCCATCAGCGATTTAGAGTTAAACGCCTATATACCCGACCTAAGTTCCGACAAATACGATGTCGAACTGGAGCACCTTTCGTTCAGAGAGCGGAGCGGATTCGAACTGAGCCGCATACAGTCGAAAATTTCGGTCGGGCATCAGGGTCTTGTCGTAAACAGCTTCTCCATCGAACTACCGGGTAGCCAGTTCGCCCTCAAGCCGATGGAACTGCACTACGACGGGTATGCCGATATCCCGCGCGCACTGTCGGAAACACCTCTGGTCGTAGGCACCTCCGCCCGCAGCCGTATCTATCCCCCCGACCTGAAGGCATTTCTGCCCGCACTCGACCATATAGACCGTCCGCTCGCCCTCGAATTCGATATAAGCCTGGGCGACAAATCGGCTGAAATCGGTAATTTCGCCCTCTCCGACTCGGAGGGCGGCGCCTTCGCACTGCGTCTGCGCGGAAACGCCCGCAAGACCGACGAAGGCTATGAATACAGGCTCGAGAACTGTACGGCCGCCGTCGACGGAGAGGAAGCCGGAACCATCGCCGCGCCATATCTCGGGGCGGCGCAGAAAAAAGCTATCGAATCCATAGCCGCCCAGGCCGTATCGCTCAAGGCCGAGGGCAATCAGGACCGCGGCCATATAACCGTGCGCACCGACGGAACGGCCGGCGAACTGAATCTTACCGCCAATTATACCATTCTCGGCCATAAGACATTCGCCATAAGCGGCAAAACATCTTTCAAAGAGCTTAACCTCGGCCTTGTCACCGGGAAAAACGAGCTGGGACTCATCAGCGGACGCATAGAAGGCAAGGGGCGCACCGGCTATAGGGCCTCCGGCGAAATCAAGGCCGAGATAGACGATTTCGACTTCCACGGCTACACATACAGCGACATAGACCTCTCGATCGGTCTCGAAAACAAGAAACAGCTCGAAGTAAGAGCCGACATGAACGACCCTTCCGCCATAGTCCACGCCTATACGCTGTATACCGACAACGACGAAGGCAAGCGTCTTCAGGCGACAGCAATGGTTGCCAATGTGGACTTCAACGCCCTCGGTCTCGACAGCGGGCACGAAGGCTACCGCTTCGGTGCGAAACTCAACACAGACCTCGACATGGCCGATTTCACCCACGGACACGGATTTATAAAACTCAACGATATCCGCTGGCTCGACAACAATAACCGCGGACTGCGCATTGATGACTTCACTGTCAACGCCGACAGCAAATCCGACCCCGCCACAATCGATATCGACTCCGACATCATCAGAGGAACATTCGAGGGAGAATATAATTTCGCCACACTCGTTCCACAGCTCAAGGACATGGCCGCTCACTTCATGCCGGCGCTGTTACCTGAAATGAGCCAACCCGACGAGTCGAAAGTCAACGATTTCAAATTCAATTTCACTCTGCTGCCGTCGGAGAACGTCACGGAGTTTTTCGGGCTGCCAGTCCATATAGTCCATGACGCGGATCTTCAGGGCGATTTCGACAGCCGCATCGGACGCGCCTCGCTCTCGTTCGATATCCCCTATCTGCGCAACGGCGACAAACTCATCGAGAGTACGGCTCTGCATGCCTCCATGGACAGCGGAGCCGACCGCTCATATATATATGTGACCACCCAGATCCCGACCAACAAAGGCGATATGGCACTTACCGGTCTGATCAACGGCGCCAACAATCTGATCGACACACGCATCGACTGGATGATAGAACGCAAGATACCGCTGAACGGCTCCATGTCGTTCAGCACCGAGATCCTGCCCGCTCCGGCACAGAAAGATCCGTCCATGCTCAGTCCCATACCGCTTATAGTCAATTTCAATCCCGGCACCATCAATTTCGGCGACGAAACCTGGAACATCAGAAAATCGCGCATCTCCGTCGGAAAAGAAATTCGCGTCGAAGGCTTCGGTCTCGACGCCGACAGACAGTCGATAGCCATCGACGGCACAGCCGGCCATGAAGAAGACGACAACATCACCATCGATCTCCGCTCCATAGCCCTGCTCCCCATCTTCGAGACCCTTGAGATCGACAAGGCCATGATCGGAGGCCGTGCCACGGGCCGTTTCAGCGCCCGCCGCCTGCTCGGAAGCGCGCCGGAGCTATATTGCCCGAAACTACACGTCGACAGCATAGGCTACAACCGCTGCACCATAGGCGACGCCGACATCGAGGCATTCTGGGACAACGACAACAAGGCGTTCGCCTTCGACGCCGACATCACCGGCCCGCAGGGTGACAAAAGCCGCATTGCCGGCAAAATATTCCCGATGGGCGAGGCGCTCGACATCGACTTCAACGCCCGCCATGTACCCGTAGGCTTCCTCAAGCCCTTCATGGAGGCCTTTGCCTCCGACATAGACGGCCATGCAAGCGGACACTGCCGTCTTTTCGGCACCTTCAAGGAAGTAGACCTCGAAGGACAAGTAATGGCCGAAGACGTGAAAATGAAGATAGATTTCACCAACACGTGGTATACAGCCAACGACAGCGTATATATGACTCCGGGAGTGATACGTCTCAACGATGTTACCATCCAGGACGTCGAAGGCCACACGGCAAAACTCGACGGTATTGTGCGCCACACCTATTTCAAGGAGCCGGTATTCAAATTCGATATCTCACATGCCCGCGATTTCCTGAGTTTCAACGCGACTCCCAAACAATATCCCGACTGGTACGGCACCATATACGGCAACGGCGGAGCTTCCATATCAGGCTATCCGGGAGTAGTGGATATCAGGGTAGACATGACGACCGCACCACGCTCGACATTCACCTTCGTGCTCTCCGACCGTCTTGATGCCGAGACTTACTCGTTCCTTAACTTCCGTGATGTCACGCCCGACACCCTCCGCCTGCAGGATCGGCACGACGACACTCCCGCCATAGTCCGTGAACTTAAAAGCCGCATAAAAGCCTCGAACACCGACGAACCGTCGGCATACAATATGGATCTCCGTGTCGGCATAACCAAAGACGCGCAGATGACGCTGGTGATGGATCCTATGGCCGGTGACGAAATCAAGGCTACAGGCGAAGGCAGTCTGCATCTGGCATACCATTCGGTAGACAATTCCCTCAACATCTGGGGAGCCTACAAAGTCCTGTCAGGCAGCTACCGGTTCACACTTCAGGACATCATAATACGCGACTTCACAATCAAGGAGGGCAGCGAGATCCGTTTCGACGGCGATCCATATGCCGTGAAGACCAATCTTCAGGCCTACTATGCCACCAACGCCAACCTCAGTGACCTCGACGAATCATTCCTCCAGGACAAGGAGGTGAGCCGCACCAACGTACCGGTCCATGCCCTCATGCTTGTCAGCGGCGACATACGCCAACCATCGATCGACTTCGACCTCGAATTTCCGACTCTTACATCCGACACCTACCGCAAGGTGCGCAGTATCGTCAGCACAGCCGACATGATGAACCGTCAGATCATCTACCTCCTGGCGCTCAACCGTTTCTACACCCCCGACTACATGGCCTCCACCACCAAGGGCAGCGAGCTTTTCTCGGTTGCATCGTCGACTATATCGAGTCAGCTCGGAAACATGCTCGGCAAATTGAGCGACAACTGGAGCATTGCGCCTAACCTGCGAAGCGACCGCGGCGACTTCTCCGATGTAGAGGTCGATGTGGCTTTGTCGAGCCGCCTGCTCAACAACCGTCTTCTTTTCAACGGCAATTTCGGCTATCGCGACAAAAGCCTAAACACCAATCAGTTTGTCGGCGATTTCGACATCGAATACCTGCTCAACAAACGAGGATCATGGCGTCTGAAGGCATACAACCGGTATAACGACCGCAACTTCTATGTGCGTTCGGCTCAGACCACTCAGGGCATAGGCATAGTTTTCCGCCGAGATTTCGACGATTTTCTTTCTTTCCTGCGCAAGTTCCGTAAAAAACGTCTGAATCCGACACTACCCGAAATGATAGTAATAGCAAGCGATAAATTCAAAGGCACACTGAGTTCGCTACGCGCCGGAGCGGCTATACGGGAAGGACTGTCCGGCCTGTCCGGACATGAGATACGCGTTGTGGCCATGGCCGACGGCGGAGAAGGTACAGCCTGCGCTCTCGGCGCCGAAACGACCGAAGACGGCTTTTACCACTATATCGGTATCGACGGGACACCGACAGCATACATCCCATCATGCGGAGAAGGACTGCCGTGGCAGCCTGCGGTATGCTCCCGTGAACTCCCTTTGCGGCAAAGAAGCTCGGTTGAAGTCGGTCGCGCCATCAGGCGTGCTGCCGGGAGCGGCCGCTATCGTCATATCGACATCGGCATAGGGGGCACACATACCGCCGACGGAGGTCTCGGTATGCTGGAAGGCATGGGATATGTCATCGAACGGGACAACGACGGACTGCCGACCGCAGTCAAAGCTCCCGAAGGACTTGCCGGTCTCTACAGAGACAAGCTCCGGGGACTGGCCGATGTCAGTGCCCCGCTCTATTCCGCCGACTCACTGTCGGCCATGTCGTTCATAGCTCAGAAAGGGGCCGACCGCAAAGACACGGAATGGTGCGCAGCTCTTTTCAAACGCCTGAAACAGCTCTTCCCCGGGCCCGACCTTCACGGAGGCGCCGGAGGCGGAATCGGATTCGCGCTTGAAAGCATAGTCGGTTGTCCGGTCACGTTCGGAGCGCCGGTCATACTCGAAAAAACACTTGCCGGATTATACCCCGAACTCATCATCACCGGCGAGGGACGGGCAGACTCACAGACAATGGGAGGCAAGGCCGTAGCCGCTGTCTATGACTACGCGGACAGACATGGCATTCCGGCCGTGACATTCTGCGGTTCAAAGACCGACGCAGTAGAACTCGACAACGTATTTGCCTGCGTGCCCGACGGCGCTCCCCTCCCCCTCAATCCTTATCGCTCTCTATTAGAAACAGCAGAGGCCTCACTGCCTCTTATCAAAAAACTGCTATGATTGAATATATACGTGGACAAATAGCCTCTCTCACACCTGCCTCCGTCATCATCGAGACAGCCGGAGGTGTGGCCTATCTTCTTAACATAAGCCTTCAGTCCTATGATGCTCTCAACGGAAAGGACAACGCCAAAATACTTGTCCACGAGGTGATCCGCGAGGACACATGGACACTCTACGGTTTCACGGAAGAACGCGAGCGCGAGTTATTCCGCTCTCTCATAGGCGTATCAGGTGTCGGGGCCGCTACAGCCCTCATTCTGCTGTCGTCGCTTCCTGGCGAAGAACTTGCCGCCGTCATATCATCGGGCGATGCCAGACGGCTCAAAGCGGTCAAAGGTATCGGAGCCAAAACAGCCGAAAGAATAATAGTGGATCTCCGCGACAAAATAAAACTGGCCGACGCTACGTTAAATATAAGCAGTCACAGCACTTCAGCCGCCCATGAGGAGGCGCTGGCCGCTCTTACCATGCTCGGCTTCGACCGTAAAGCAAGCGAGAAAGTTCTCAGGCAGCTTTTCGACGCAGATCCGCAGCTAAAAGTAGAGAGTGCCATCAAGAAGGCTCTGACTATGATGTAAACAACATATTTTTCCTTTCGGGGAAAATATGACAGTTGGAGAACAACGATTATCGCCCGACAGAAACCGGGCCGTAATCGTTCATTAACTTATAATCCTTCGATTCCGGATATACCGGGCAAGTGTATTAAACCGAACGTTGCGCAGATTCTTGTCATATATATCGCTGGTTATAGCGGCATTACTGCTGCCATCCGGTCTGCGTGCACAAGAAATGCCGCCATCATTCGGCGCGCCCGCGCCGGCAGCCTTTCCGCCCCCGCAACAAGGCGACAGTCTGGGGCTGCCCTTCGGAACTCGGCCGACAGTGCCGCGAAACTACGAGGACCTTATGTCCGACGAGCTCGGATACGATCTCAGTACACCATCCAACATCACGACCACAGCCGATTTCGACCCGGCATCAGGCAACTATATTGTCCGGACCTATCTGGGAGGCCTCCAGATAGGCACACCTTTCATGCTCACAAAGCAGCAGTATGAAAACTGGCAGCTGCGCCTGAATATGCAGCGTTTCTACCGCGAGCGCAATCTCGGACTCATCACCGACAAGGAAAAGGAACCTTTCAATATCCTCGACATGAACTTCGCTCTCGGCCCTCTTGAAAAGATTTTCGGCCCGGGAGGTGTATCGCTGAAGACCCAGGGATCCGTGCAGGTTTCCATGGGTATTAAAAGCAACAAGACCGACAATCCGGCCCTATCACTGTCGGCTCGGCGCAAGACCTATTTCGACTTCGACCAGAAAATCCAGGCCACGATAGCAGCAAGCGTGGGAAACCGCCTGCGCTTCAATATGACCTATAACACCGATGCAACCTTCGATTTCGACTCAAAAAACCTCAAACTTGCCTATGAGGGCGAGGAAGACGATATCGTGAAGACCATCGAGGCCGGCAACGTGTCGATGACCACCGGCTCTTCGCTCATTCGCGGAGGTACGGCCCTTTTCGGCGTCAAGGCAAAATTGCAGTTCGGCAAACTCACGGCAACCGCTCTCGTTTCACAACAGAACTCAGAATCCAAGACCGTCAATACAAAGGGAGGTGCCCAGACGACTGAATTCACGATCAATGCCGACCAGTACGACCAGAACCGCCATTATTTTCTGGCCCATTATTTCCGCGACAATTACGATAAATTCGCCTCACATCTCCCATATGTGTCATCGGGCATAAAAATCACCCGCATAGAGGTGTGGATCACCAATAAGAACGGCCGTTTCGACCAGAGCCGCAATCTTGTGGCGTTTCAGGACCTCGGCGAGAACCGAGTGCTGGGCAACACCTACTGGCAGACCAATCCGGCGCTTCCCAATCCGGCAAACGCCTCCAACAACCTCCTGTCCACCATCAAGACTGATTATCCGGGAGCACGAAACATCAACCAGGTAACCCAGGTGCTCGAACCCCTCGGCACATACGGAATCGAAGGCGGAAGCGCCTACGAAAAGGTCGAGAGCGCGCGTCTGCTCAGTTCAAGCGAATATACCCTCAACTCCACTCTCGGTTATATTTCGGTTCGCTCGGCCCTCAACGCCGACGAAGTGCTTGCCGTGGCTTACGAATACACTTATAACGGCCAGGTATATCAGGTCGGCGAGTTTTCAAGCGATATCACAACCACCGATCAGGCTCTATACGTGAAAATGCTTAAGAGCACCACCACATCGCCCAAGCTGCCGATGTGGCATCTGATGATGAAGAACGTATACTCTCTCGGAGGCTATCAGATCCAGAAAGCGAAATTCAAGCTGAACATCAAATATCTCTCCGATACCACCGGCACACAGATCAATTATCTCCCTGTGGCACGGCTCAACAACAAGCCGCTCCTTCAGGTGATGAACCTTGACCGCATTGACTCCAACGAACAGAGCAATCCCGACGGCTTCTTCGATTTCATCGACGGCTACACTATCTATCCGTCCACCGGCAAACTTGTATTTCCCGTCGTCGAACCATTCGGCTCGCATTTGGCTTCGGTGATAGGAAACCCGGTTGTCGCGGAGAAATATGTCTATCAGGAACTTTACGACTCCACACTCGTCGTGGCGCGTCAATATGCCGACAAGAACAAATTCATTCTTTCGGGCGAATATCAGGCTTCGGCAGGTTCTCAGATCAGGCTCAACGCCATGAATGTGCCCCGCGGCTCTGTCATCGTCATGGCCGGAGGCGTACAGCTCACCGAAAATTCCGACTATACCGTCGACTATGCAATGGGCATAGTCACAATCACCAATCAGAGCATTATCGATTCGGGACAGAACATCAGCGTCACGCTCGAGAACCAGAGCATGTTCTCGACACAGAGAAAAACCCTCCTCGGACTCGACCTGCAATATCAGCTTAATAAAAATTTCAATATCGGCGCGACTATACTTCATTTTTCCGAAAAGGCGCTGATCGAGAAAGTGAATATCGGCGACGAAACCGTCAATAACTCTATGTTCGGCGTCAATATGGCATACAATGGCGAATTCATGTGGCTCACCAACCTCATAAACAAAATCCCGACTGTCAACGCCACACAGCCCTCACGCCTGAGCTTTACGGCAGAAGCCGCCAAACTGATGCCCCATGCCCAGAAGAGCGGCTCCAACAAGGGGTCGTCGTACATCGATGACTTCGAGTCTACCCAGACGGGCATCGACCTTCGCTCGCCCTATTCCTGGTTTCTCGCGTCCACTCCCTACGAGTCGGGAGCGAATGCCCTGTTCCCCGAAGCCGCCCAAAGCAACAATATCAACTACGGCAAAAACCGTGCGCTCCTAAACTGGTACTATATAGACCGTCTCTTCACCCAACGTAATTCCTCGATGTGCCCCGGCTACATCAAAAGCGACCTCAAGCAACTCTCCAATCCATATGTGCGCGAAGTGCGCGTAAACGAGGTATTTCCAGGCAGAGAACTTACCTACGGAGAGTCTTCCACCATACAGACGCTAAATCTGTCGTTCTATCCATCCGAACGCGGCCCTTATAACCTCGACGATACGGGTATCGACGATCAGGGCTACCTCACGAATCCCGAAAAACGCTGGGGAGGCATCATGCGCAGGCTCGACAACACGAACTTCGAACAGAGCAATATCGAATACGTCCAGTTCTGGCTCATGAGTCCATTCCTCGATCCCGAAGCCGACAACCTCGAAGGTGGCGATCTATATCTCAATTTCGGCGAAATCTCGGAAGACATTCTCAAAGACGGTCTCAAAAGCTATGAAAACGGCATACCATACGACGGAAATGACCAGTATCTCACCGAAACAGTTTGGGGCCGCGTGTCGCAGCAAAACTCACTGACCTACTCTTTCGACAACAATAACGGCGCCCGCGTGGCACAGGATGTCGGACTCGACGGTCTACCCAACGACGACGAATTCGCCTTCCCCTCTTACTCGGAATACGTCAACAATATATCGCGCCGTGTGTCGCCCGAAGCGCTGCAACGCATGCAGACCGATCCATTCTCGCCACTCAACGACCCCGCCGGCGACAACTATCACTTTTACCGCGGCTACGACTACGACGAGCAGCGTCTCTCGATTCTGGAACGATACAAGCGCTATAACGGCGTCGAGGGCAACTCTCTGTCACCGGAAGACGCAGCCGATCCTCTCTACCAGAGCAGCCGCAGTGTACCGGATGTGGAAGATATCAATCAGGACAACACTCTCAATGAATACGAGCGCTATTTCCAATATCGCGTGTCGATACGCCCTCAGGATCTTGAAGTAGGCCGCAACTATATCACCGACAAACGTGTCACCGTCGTCCCGACACGCGACGGCGAAAACCAGATGGTAGAATGGTACCAGTTCAAGATTCCGCTGAGCGACTATGAGCGAGTTGTAGGTTCTATCAGCGACTTCTCGACCATACGCTTCGCCCGAATGTTCCTAACAGGTTTCAAGAAAACTACACATCTCCGTTTCGCCACTCTCGAACTCGTGCGCGGCGAATGGCGCCCCTATGACTTCAACCTGAACACCCGCGGCGATGCCCCCGCACAGGGCCAGCTCGACATATCGGTGGTAAACATCGAGGAAAACTCCACACGCGAACCCGTTAACTACGTTCTTCCTCCCGGCGTGACACGAATAAGCGACCCAGGCCAGACACAGATCACACAGCTCAACGAACAGTCGATGTCTCTTAAGCTCACCGGTCTTACCGCCGGCGACGCGCGCGGCGTATACCGCAATACTCAGCTCGACCTCCGCAACTATCAGCGCATGCAGATGTGGGTACACGCCGAAGCACTCATCAACAACGTTACGGCTCTCCGTTCCGGCGAACTGTCGGTATTCGTGCGTCTCGGAACAGATGTCAAAAACAATTACTATGAATACGAGGTTCCTCTCGAACTGACCCCTCCGGGTACCTACAACGACGCCACGCGTGCGGAAGTATGGCCACGCAGCAACTACCTCGACTTCAATCTTCAGGCGCTTGTAGATCTGAAGAAGGAAAGAAACAGGGCCAAACGCGCCGAGGAGGAAGGAGTCGGCTACGGAGTGCTGTTCACGGGGCGCGATCCCGCCAATGAACGCAACCGCATGGCTGTGATGGGCAATCCGTCGCTGAGCGATGTACGAGTAATGCTTGTGGGCGTACGCAATAACTCCGCGACAACAAAAGACGGTACCGTATGGGTCAACGAACTCAAAGTTACCGATTTCAACGAGTCTGGTGGCTGGGCAGCCAAGGCCAACGCCACTCTCAACGTCAGCGACGTGGCAACTCTCAATCTCGGCGCGCACTATGAATCGGCCGGATTCGGCAGTGTAGACCAAAGCCTCAACGAGCGACGCCTTGACGACTATTCGCAATTCAACGTCGCTGTACAGGCCGATCTCGGCCACTTCCTGCCCGAAAAAGCCAAACTCAAGGCTCCGATATATTACTCCATGACCAAAGAGCGCACGGCACCCAAATACAATCCGCTTGATCAGGACGTACTGCTTAAGGATGCCCTCGACGACTGCGCCGACAAGGCCGAACGCGACTCCATCAGCGCCTATGCCATCGAGCGCACATCGGTTCAGAACTTCTCTATTTCGGGTCTTAAATTCGACGTCCGGAGCGCCAAACCAATGCCCTGGGATCCGGCTAACTTCACTTTCAACTTCTCGTTTACAAAGCAGTCGAAAAACGACCCTACAACCGAATACGAGAACACCAACGACTACCGCGGCTCTCTCGCCTACAACTACTCGCCGTATTTCAAGCCTTTCAAGCCCTTTAAAAATCTGAAGAGCAAAAGCAAGAACGCCCGTTTCCTCAAAGACTGGGAACTCTCGTGGCTGCCGACCAATATATCGTTCATGACCAACATGACGCGCTATTACTACGAACAGCAGACACGCTCGGAGACCGACGTTATGTTCCAGCTGCCCGTATCTGTCAGCAAAAACTGGCTGTGGGACCGTCAGTTTGCCATCACCTGGAACATCACAAAAACCCTGTCCCTGTCGTTTAATTCCAACACATCCGCCAGAATCGAAGAGACGGTAGGAGCTGTCAACAAGAAACTCTTCCCCGACAAATACCGCGACTGGAAAGACACCGTATGGCAAAGCCTGCGCTCGATGGGTACGCCCTGGAGCTATAATCAGACATTCACGGGTCAATACAAAGCACCCTTCTCGAAAATAGCCTTCCTCGACTACCTCACCGGCAACGTAAGCTACAACGCCACATATCGCTGGGACCGAGGCGCGACCATCGACGGCATCCAGGTAGGTAACTCAATCGCAAACCAAGCTGCCTGGACGGCCGACGGCCGAATCAATTTCGAAACGCTTTACAACAAGATTCCAATACTCCGCGACGTCACCAAACGCTTTGCCAACACGCGTCCGACCAGCAGAACTCCGCGCAAGGCGAAAAAATTCGAACGCACCTACAAGCTAAAGGAAGACACGTCGCTTGTCATAAAGCACAATCTGCGCACAGCCAAGATCAAGGTGTCGGCCACGACAACCGACGGCAAACCTTTCGTCATAAAATCGAAAGTGATAGACAACAACACCATCGAGGTACTGAACCGCGGCACCGACAATATCAAATTCACTGTCATCGAAGTGTTGAAAGAGGACAAAAGCCTATGGCGCAACATCGGTGAATACGCCCTCCGCGTAGTGACGTCGCCACGCAATGTCGCACTGCGCTACCGCTCCACAAGCTCGCTCAATCTGCCGCTGTTCCGTCCGGAAATCGGCAATATTTTCGGCCAGACCACATCGCAAGGCCCCATGTCGCCTGGCCTTGACTTCGCATTCGGTTTCACCGACGAAAAATATATTGACAAAGCGCTGTCTCGCGGCTGGCTGATAACTGACGACGGTCAGACGTCGCCTGCAATATGGGCCAGGACAAACGAACTCAATCTCGAGGTCAATCTCGAACTATTCAAAGGATTCAAGGTGCAGCTCACCTTCAACCGCACCGACAACCGCAACTCGCAGATACAATTCATGTATGCAGGCATGCCGACATCGCTATCCGGCTCATATACACGTACACACTGCGCTATACTCACGGCTCTTAAAGGCAGCAAAGCCGACGACGGATACCGCTCAGCTGCATTCGACAAATTCCTCGAAAATATCCCCGAAATCCGTCGCCGCGTCGAAGCTCAGTATATAGGCACCAGATACCCCACCGGAGGCTTTATGTCCGACAACATAGCCGCAGGACAGCCATTCAATCCCGAAACAGGCACAGTGAGCGAGACCTCTTCCGACGTCCTCATTCCCGCCTTCCTTGCAGCCTACACAGGCCGCTCAGCAGCGACCGAAACTCTCGATCCGTTCCCCTCATTCGCGGCAGCGCTCCCAAACTGGCGCATTACCTACGACGGCTTCATCAACCTCGGCAACATGCGCAACATATTCAAGACCTTCACGGTCAACCATGCCTACCAATGCACATATTCGGTCGGCTCGTACAGCTCATATCTCAACTGGGCGTCGGTGGACGGCAGCGAAAACCTGGGCTATACACTTGACGAACTTACGGGCGAGCCGATCCCTTCGTCACCATATAATATATCGTCGGTAACCATCACCGAACGATTCGCACCGCTCTTCGGCATCAACGCCACTCTGAAAAACGATCTGCAGTTCAACGCCGAATACCGCGATCAACGCACACTCACCCTCAACACATCGGCCGGGCAGCTCGTCGAAGCAACACAACGGGCCATCAGAATCGGCGCAGGCTACAAAATCATAGGATTCAATACTGTGCTCAAGATGAAGGGCTCGGGCACCGGTGTAAGCAACGACCTGACTCTTAACGCCGAATGCACGTTCCAACACAATCAGGCACTCATACGCCGTATCGAAGGCAACTACACACAGCCCACAAGCGGCAGCAATACCATAGGTATAAACTTCACCGCATCGTATATACTGTCCAAGCGACTCACTGTGTCGGCCTACTTCGATCATCAGGTCAACAGTCCTATCGTGACCACCAGTTCATATCCAACCACCAACTCCTCCTACGGCATCAGCCTCAATCTATCGCTCGCAAGATAATTCACGGGCATACCGGCGCAGATTCTGACAAATTTTTAGTATCTTTGCGCCCCGAAAGCCACCAGATTTTCTATAATCGTGTAACAAGAGCTTGTTGAGATCCTCTCAACGGGCTCTTGTTGCATAAGAGGGTAAGTCATCTTGACTTCAATCTCTAAATCGTATGATCTATGCAAACTTCTTACGGACACAGATATCTGCTGTATCTCTACATTTTTCTCGGTGCTCTGGCAGCATTTCCGCCGTTGGTCACCGACATGTATCTGCCGGCTCTTCCGACAATGACAACCGACTTCGATGCCGCGCCATCCGCCATACAGATGGGCCTTGCCATGTGTATTTTCGGCTTAGCCGCCGGACAGTTGCTCTTCGGACCGCTCAGCGACAAATACGGGCGCAAGATTGTGCTCGGCGCCGCGCTTTGCCTCTTTCTCATTTCCACAACAGCCTGCATATTCTCGCCATCGATAGAATGGTTCAATATTTGCCGTTTCTTTCAGGGCCTCGGCGGTGCAGGAGGCGTGGTGCTGTCGCGTTCCGTAGCCACCGACTGCTATTCCGGCCGTGAACTGGCTAAAACGCTGGCCATAATAGGTGCCATAAACGGCATCGCACCGGTAACAGCGCCGGTAATCGGTGGTCTGTTCGCCGAATCGATCGGCTGGAGAGGTATTTTCTGGATTCTCTTCGGCGTCGGACTATTACTGCTTGCAATCTACGTTCCGTTCAGAGAATCACACCCCGTCGAAAAACGGCATCACGGAGGCTTCGGCAGCCTTATAAAACAGGCAGGTACGCTTTTAAAGAACTCATCTTATCTGGTATATGTCATTCTGTTCGGACTAACCAACGGTGTTCTTTTCGGCTATATCTCGTCGGCCGCATTCATACTCCAGAATGATTTCGGGTTATCGGAACTGATGTTCGGCATAGTATTCGCCATCAATTCTCTGGCAATAGCCGGTGGCTCGATGATATCCCTCCGGTTCAGCAATCTTCGTTTCGCAACCCGGACCGGTGCCGCAGGCCTGCTCGCATGCTCCGTCGCACTTCTTGTAAACCATATAAGCGGAGGGGGTATGTTGGGATACGAGATATTCGTATTCCTCACCCTCTTCTGTGTCGGAATTCTTTTTCCATCCACAACAACCATGGCCATGTCGGAAGGCAAGAACGTCATCGGATGGGCCTCGGCAATAATCGGAGCGACAGGCTTTTTCTTCGGCGGAATCGTGACACCGCTCGTCGGGATGGGCGATATACAGACGTCGACATATATCGCATTGATATCCTGCTCTGTTATGACTATGGTGCTGACATGCGTCAAAACGGGCCGAACAGCCCGTTCCTCACAAACGTAAGTTAGCGCGATATACGCTTGATGAGATTGTAGGCAGGAATAATACCGAGCTCGCCGGCCTTGCTGAGGTCGGCGATGCCCTCGGTCTGATGACCGTATTTGAGGGCGATATAGCCGCGGTTGTAATATGCCTCGCCGAAATCAGGTTTCAGGGCTATCGCCTTGTCATATGCCACGCGGGCGAGCGCATATTCCTCAAGTTCGAACAGAATATTGCCTTTATTGAAATATGCCACCGCCATATTGGGCGACAGACGTATCACCTCGTCGAGATCCGAATCGATATCAGAAAGTCTCTTACGGTTGAGCGAAGCGCGTGTCATGGCATCGGTACCCGGCTGCGGCGAGTCGCGTTCGAGCTGAAGACGACCATAGCGTGCCTGTGCTCGGATCAGATATGCTATCGCGAGATCCGGAGCCATTGCAATGGCCCTGTCTATATCTTTCTCGGCATTGATATAATCGCGCACCGTTATAAAATCGAGGGCACGACCTATATAGTCGACAGGCCGCGGCTGGTGTGTCGAGAGATGGGAGTTGTAGTACTCTATGCTCTGGAAATGACGTGCGGCCATATTTTCATCGATCGAAGGCACATCATTTGTCACCACAAGCACAAAACGCAACTGACGTGTGGCGTTGAGATCGTCGACCTCGCGGATATAATATGTGTTACGGCGCAGTTCGGTAGGCGAAGAGTAGAACGACAGCAGCATCATAGGTTCTATCTCTATGTTCAGACGACGGTCCTGCACACGGCCACGGATAGCGCTGTTGTTATATTCTTCTTCAATCGTCGCATTGTCATCGACTGTGAGGAGCGAGGCAAAACGCTTGGCTGCAAGTTCTGCGGGCATATCCATGCCCTCATCATCGGCAGGACTTCCGCTTTCCGACGGAGACGCCTCGTCTGCCGAAACCGGCCTCAGAGCCTTTGCGGCAGCACGGGCACGCTTGTAGTCGGCCTCGGCACGTGCAAGCTGACCACGTTCACGATAAAGTTCGGCCCGCATATAGATAGCGGCCGGAAAATCAGGAAAACGCTCGGCCACTCGGCTTATATCTGCCAAAGCCCCTTCAGTATTGCCCTTGGCGCGGTATATCATCGCACGGTTGTAGAGAGCACGGTAATTGTCTGGATCAAGTTCGAGCACACGGTTGAAATCGTTTAGAGCCCGGTCGTTGTCGCTCACTTCGGCAAGCAGAAGACCGCGGTTGAAAAGCGCCGTTATGTTGAGAGGTTCAAGCGTAAGAGCGAAATCATAATCCTCCATAGCCCCTTTGTAGGAATCGAGATTATATCTCAGAAATGCTCTGTTGATATAAAGACCGGCCATACGCGGCTGCAGTCGGATGGCATTGTCGATATCATCGAGAGCAGCCTGATAATCGCGGTGCGAGTTGATGGCTATATCGGCACGCATGATATAGGCGTTCAGCGCATTCTTGTTAATGCTCAGAGCCTTGTCGATATCGGCGAGAGCGGCCACGGTATCGTTCCGCTCCATCAGCAGACGCGCCCGTCCGAGATAGGCGTTGTCGAAACCGGGGTAATAACTTATCACTTCGTCGAATGCCTCGGCCGCACGGTCGTTCTCCTTTATATCCTGATAGGCAAGGGCACGGTTGAACATGAGCTGACGGTTACGGGGAATATACTCGAGAGCCTTCGAATAGTCTTCAATCGCGAGCCTGTTTTTACCGAGATTCTGACGTGCGACACCGCGCACTTCCCATGCATCGGTGAGAAACGGATTGATTTCGATTGCACGCGATGCGTCTTCCTCCGCACCGTTGTAATCCTCGAGATTCAGTTTTGCGATGGCTCGCAGATAATATGGCTGGGCAAGGTAAGGTTTTGCCTGAATGGCCTGGTTGAAATATTGTATCGAGAGCATATAGTCCTCGAAATAGAGGGCGTTCTGCCCTATGCGTATCACCTGATCGGTGTTTACCTGTGCAGAAGAGGCGAGTGTACCTATAATACCGGCAAGAATATATGTGAAGAATCGAAAGAACCGCATCAATGGGGCGTTTGATAGACCTGATACAGGTCGGTGGATTTTTGCGTGTATAGTTTCGACAAAAGTACAAATAAAAAGCGAAAAAAGCCACAGCTTCTTTCGCTCTTAGGATTTATTAGGATTGTATGTACAACATCAGGCGTCTTCAAGTACGGTTTCCATGCGGCGGCATATTGACTCGTGACGCACGATAGTATACACAAGTACGATGTTGAATACCGTCAGTTCGGCAACGAAATAGAGCCACGGATATCCGGCAAGAAGGGTCACGAAAAGGAAGATGGCACGCCAGTTGAAAGTCATGAAATTTTCCCATTTACACAGGGGAAAACTCCAGGCCCTGAACTGTTCACGAATCCCTTCGGGAAGACGGCCGTCGGAAAAACGGCGCTTCATGGAATGCAGCACTGTCTGCATGGCAGGAGAAACGGCCTCCTGATTGCGGGTATAGCGAACATAGAAAAACTGCACAAGCTTTCGCCAGAAATTGTGTTTCCATGTCAGTTCGCTATAGCGACGCAGTAATTCCTCGGTCGAATCAAGCTCGCTGCCTGCACTGCCCTTGAGAAGCAGAAGATGGAACTGACGGTAGCTGTCGGCGACGGCCGCCTGAGCCGCATGACAGATACCGGCCAGTACGGCCAGACACCATATGGCCCAATGGTGCGAGGCGAAATAAGGTATTGTTTCTACCGACCGCAGACATATCGCTACATATATGGCGATAAACCAGAAATCGCCGGCCATGCCGTCGAGAATGCGGCCAAGCTGCGAATACTGCTTGGTAAGACGCGCAAGCTGACCGTCGGCGCTGTCATAGGAATTGGCCCATATAAGCAGGAAGATGCCGAGCACATTTATCCATATATTGGTCGGATACATGCATACACCGGCGAATACACCTATAAATATAGAAGCTATTGTGACGGCATTGGGGCTTATATGCAGTTTTCGGAAAAGACAGGCCCATGCAAAACCAATTGGCCGATAGAAACATAGGTCGATATGCTCCTCCGTATCCGACGATTTAAGAGATGAACGATACTCCGCCTTCAGGCGGCTCCATGTGCTTTCGCTCTTCATTTCGATTCGTTTTCGCCGTTTACTTCACGAAGAAAAGCCTCGGCGGTCTCGCGGTCGTGACCACAGTCCACATCGAGAGCTTTGCTGAATTCGAAAGGCTTGACTTTTATATCGGTCTCGGCGGCGAGCACTCGCTGAAAATCGCTCAGCGACGCAGGATAACGCACACCAGCCACTGTATCCATGGCTTCGGCGGTAAGACCGTAAAGTCCGGCCGACACAATGGTGCCTTCGGCGAATGGTTCGCCACCGTAGCGATAGTCGATGACATCGCCTTCCGGACCCATACGGGCATAAAGCGGACTCTCGTCGTCGACAAAGCGGGTAAGGCCCATCAGAACCTCGCCTTCGGGCATGGCTTCGACAGCTTCAACATAGCGGCGGAACTCGTCGTTGGCAAAAATGGCATCAACGGTCATGCCGATAAATTTGCCTTTGAGACCGGCAGCAGCTTCCGTCAGACTATAATATGAATTGTCCGACACAATAGGACGCACAACCAGAGGCACATCTACTTCTTTCTGCAGCTCAGCCAGATATTCCACAAGTTCGGGCATACGGCTGTTTGCCACGATATGTATCACATGCGCATCGCACGATGCAAGTATTTTTACAAGGCGTCCGATCATAGGCTGTCCCATGAGACGCACAAGTGGCTTCGGGGCTTTTTCACCCTCTTTCTGAAAACGCGACCCAAGTCCGGCCGCAAGTATCACATAGTCCATCTAAAATTTTTTCCAAAGAGATACAAAGGTATCAATAATTTCTCAAATAAAGAAATGCAGAGTATGCGGGGAACAGCAACATCGGGAAATGAGATAAAATTTTGTGGAACGGTGAAAAATGTGTAACTTTGCATGCAATAAAAAACACCGATATCAGTATGTCGTTTATTGCAGATAGAGTGAAGATGGACGGTCTTACCTTCGACGATGTCCTTCTTATTCCGGCTTATTCGGAAGTATTGCCGCGCGAAGTATCGCTGGCCACACGTTTCTCACGCAACATCACCCTCAACGTTCCCATCGTCTCGGCGGCAATGGATACCGTGACCGAAGCACAGATGGCAATTGCCATCGCCCGTGAAGGCGGTCTGGGTGTGATCCACAAAAACATGACAATTGAAGAGCAGGCGCGTCAGGTACATGCCGTGAAACGCGCCGAAAACGGCATGATCTACGATCCCGTGACCATCCGCCGCGGCTCTACCGTTGCCGATGCACTCCGCATGATGGCAGAATACCACATCGGCGGCATCCCTGTTGTCGACGACGAGCGTCATCTGGTCGGCATTGTGACCAACCGCGACCTCCGTTTCGAACGCGATCATAACCGTACCATCGACGAAGTGATGACAAGCGAGAACCTCGTGACAACCACCCAGGCCACAACTCTTGAAGAGGCTGCCGATATTCTGCAGTCTCATAAAATCGAAAAACTCCCTGTCGTTGACGCCAACGGCAAACTTGTCGGTCTCGTCACATACAAAGACATCACCAAGGCAAAGGACAAGCCAAACGCCTGCAAGGACGCTCTCGGACGTCTCCGTGTAGCTGCCGGCGTCGGCGTCACCTCCGACTCCATGGATCGTGTCGACGCTCTTGTGGCTGCAGGCGTTGACGCCATCGTCATCGATACCGCCCATGGCCATTCACGCGGTGTGATCGGCGTTCTCAAGGCTGTTAAAGCCAAATATCCGCAAATAGATGTCGTGGTCGGCAATATAGCCACAGGCGAAGCGGCCCGCTATCTTGTCGAAAACGGAGCCGACGGCGTCAAGGTCGGCATCGGCCCCGGCTCCATCTGCACCACCCGCATTATCGCAGGAGTAGGCGTACCGCAGCTATCCGCCGTCTACGACGTAGCAAAGGCACTCGAAGGCACAGGTGTGCCTCTGATAGCCGACGGCGGTATCCGCTACTCGGGCGATATCGTAAAAGCCCTCGCTGCCGGCGCCCATGCAGTTATGCTCGGCGGCATGCTCGCCGGCGTAGAGGAAAGTCCCGGCGATACAATAATATATAACGGCCGAAAATACAAGACTTATCGCGGAATGGGTTCGCTCGAAGCCATGGAACGCGGCTCGAAAGACCGCTATTTCCAGGCAGGCGAAACAGATGTGAAGAAGCTCGTGCCGGAAGGTATCGCCGCCCGCGTGCCTTATAAAGGCTCTCTATATGAGGTGGTATACCAAATGCTCGGCGGACTCCGTTCAGGCATGGGATACTGCGGAGCACCCGATATCGAAGCTCTGCACCACGCACAGTTCACACGTATCACCAACGCCGGTGTGGCCGAAAGCCACCCTCACGATGTGGCCATCACAAGCGAGGCGCCCAACTACAGCGCATCGGGGCAATAAAGCGATATTCCATACGTTAACATAAATGTGGGGTGCTGTTCTCCGTGAACGGCACACCGCATTTTTCAGTTAAAGACACAAGCATAATTATGAAACGAAAGATACTGAGCCTTGCGGCAATCTCAATCGCGGCAGCCATGCATGCGGCTAGTAACGACCCCGTGCTTATGACGGTTGACGGCAAAGACGTGCATGTGAGTGAATTCGAATATCTCTACAACAAGAACAACACACAGCAGATGCAGCCCCAGACTCTCGACGAATACCTGGGAATGTTTGTAAACTACAAGCTTAAAGTAGCAGATGCACTCCGTGAGGGTCTTGACCGCACACCCGAGTTCACAGCCGAATACGAAAGTTTCGTCAAAGATCTCGCCAAACCGTATTTCCGCGACGACTCGGTGGCCGAAAGACTTGTGCAGCAAGCCTACAGCCATTTCGCTGATGACGTTCTTGCCAGTCATATCATGCTTCCGCTCCAGACTGAAAACGTAGCAAAACTCGATTCGATAAAAAGCGCGATCGCCGCCGGAAGTCTTTCATTCGAAGATGCGGCACGTCAGTTCTCTGTCGACCGCTATTCAGCCCAGCAGGGCGGACTCATGGGCTATGTTGTTCCGGGCCGTTTCCCATGGGCATTCGAAGAAGCCGCATACTCAACCCCGACAGGTTCGGTTTCTGATGTCGTCAATTCAGGAATGGGCTATCACCTTGTCCGAGTAGAGAAACGCACACCGGCTCAGGGTGAGGTCGAGGCCGAACATATCCTTCTCCTTACCCGAGGCCTTGACGATGCCCAAGCGGTAGCCAAGAAAGAGCTTGCCGACTCTCTCTATAAGGTAGCCAAAGGAGGAGCCGATTTCGCCGACCTCGCACGCCGCTTCTCGGAAGATCCCGGTTCCGCTCAGAAAGGCGGCAAATTAGGCTGGTTCGGACGCGGGGCCATGGTGGCCGAATTTGACAGTGCATCTTTCGCGCTCGCCGACGGCGCCATCTCCCAGCCAGTAAAGACATCTTTCGGCTGGCATATAATCCACCGCACCAACCACCGTGGCGTACCAGCCCTGGCCGATGTACGCGAAAGCATAGAAGCCAAGATAGCTTCCGACGAGCGTGGCGCACTCCCCGAAAAAGCTGTCATAGCACGTCTGCGCAAAACCTATAACGTGGAAATATCGCAAGGAGCGCTCGATCAGCTGCGCGCAGTCATCGATGCAAACAACGGTTCGTGCGATTCGACAGTACTAAACCGTATAATCCAGATGGATCCTGTCGTAGCCACATATAGCGGCGGTGAGATCCATGCAACAGAGGCCATAGCGCGTGTGCCGGATATTCAGATGCCGGTCAATCCCATGGCAGCCATCACATCGGCAACAAACGATCTTCTCGATGACATCATTATCGAAAAAGAACAGCAACGCCTTGCCTCGGAAAACGCCGACTTCCGCAATCTCCTCAACGAATATCACGACGGAATCCTCCTCTATGAAGTATCCAACCGCAAGGTTTGGGACAAAGCGGCAAACGACCGCGAAGGACTCGAAAAATTCTTCAGGGCCCACGCGTCAGACTACAAATGGGAAAGCCCCAAGTTCAAAAGTTATGTTATCTTCGCTGCCAGCGATTCGACTCTGAATCAGGCACTGGTATATGCCGATTCGCTGTCAACGGAAAATCCGACCGAGTTCGTGCGACAGATGCGCGAACGGTTCAAACGCGACATTAAAATCGAACGTGTAGTAGCGGCAAAAGGCGAGAATGCCATCACCGATTATCTCGGGTTCGGCGCCGAACGGCCTGCAGACGGCACCAACTCGCGATGGAAATACTATGCGGCATACAAAGGCCGGATAATCAACGCTCCTGAAGAAGCTGCCGATGTCCGTGGCACCGCTCTCACCGACTATCAGAGCGCACTCGACAAAGAATGGATAAAAGACCTTCACAAGAAATATAAGGTCAAAATCAACAACAAGGTATTCAACAACCTCAAAAAGAAAAAGTGAGAAAAGCGGCATTGATTGCCATGACAACACTCGCCTTGTCGGCATGCGACAACGGCAACCATACCGGCGGCAGCGACACAATCGCTGCTGTCGGCAAAACCGTGCTTACACGGACCGAACTGAAAAAAGCACTTCCCGGGGGCCTTTCGCCTGACGACAGCACATCGTATGCACACGCATACATCCGCCGCTGGATCGACGCCCGTCTCGTCGAGCGACTGGCCGCCGATGCCGTCGATATCTCAGAAATAGACCGTCTCACGTCTGAATATCGCCTCAATCTCATCATGAGCCAGTACCGCCGGCTGATGGCGACACAGGCCAATCAGATCTTTTCAGAGGACTCACTGCGGGCCTACTATGAAGCACATAAAAACGATTTCGTGCTCGAACGCCCTCTTGTGCGGGGAGTATACCTCAAAGTGCCCGACGAAGCCTCAAATCTCCGCACGATAAAGCGTCTATATACATCGTCCAGACATGCCGACATGGACCGACTCGAAAAAGAAGCTCCGAAAACAGCCCTCCACTACGACTATTTCCGCGAACAATGGATCGACTGGGAACAGATAGAGACCCGCATCCCGGCCGACATATCATCTCCCGACGCATTTCTGAAAGCAGGCAAACCCCTCGATATATCGCAGGACGGTTACACCTATCTCCTGCACATTTCCGACTACCTTCCGTCGGGATCTCCCCTACCCTTCGAGGCAGCCGAACCGATGATACGCGAACGTCTCCTCACCCGCAACCGTCAGGCTTACGATGCAGAACTTCTCAAAGATCTTTACGAGCAAGCTCTGGACAACGGTACCCTTACCTTTCCAAACGGCACGCCGCTTTAACTTCAAGAGGGTATAATTTATACGATCTTGACGCAAGCCAGGATAGTTTTTTTCGTTTTTTTTCATTATTTTTGTGGAATAAAGCCAACCATCGCCTGCAATGAGTGAAGAAACCAACGAAATATACCCCCAAAACCAGCCTGAAGAACCGATAGAAACACCAGAGGACTCTCTCGAGACCGCCGGACAAGCCGAAGACGAAGAAGACACTGCCGCTGAAGAGACGCCCGCGCCGCGCCGTCCGTATACGTCGGCCGAAGATGTCGTGCGCCATCATCTGCGCGGCATGTACCAGACGTGGTTTCTGGAATATGCCTCGTATGTTATCCTCGAGCGCGCCGTACCCGAGATCGAAGACGGTCTCAAGCCTGTGCAGCGACGGATCCTGCATGCAATGAAAACCATCGACGACGGCCGCTTCAACAAAGTGGCCAACATCGTCGGAACGACCATGCAGTATCACCCTCACGGCGACGCCTCTATCAAGGATGCACTCGTGCAGCTCGGTCAGAAAGACCTCTTGGTAGAAACCCAGGGAAACTGGGGAAATATACTGACAGGCACAGCAGCGGCCGCCGCCCGTTATATCGAAGCACGCCTGAGTCTTTTCGCCTCCGACGTACTTTTCAACCCAAAAGTGACGGAGTGGACTCTGAGCTATGACGGACGCAAGCGCGAGCCTGTGACTCTTCCGGCCAAATTTCCGCTCCTTCTCGCCCAGGGAGCCGAAGGTATTGCCGTAGGCCTTTCCTCCAAGATTCTGCCCCATAATTTCAACGAACTTCTCGATGCCTCCATCGCCTGTGTGCGCGGAGAGGACTTCGAGCTATATCCCGACTTCGTGACCGGAGGTACAATCGACGTATCGCGCTACAACGACGGCAAACGCGGAGGCGGTGTAAAGGTACGTGCCAAAATCGAAAAAATCGATTCGAAGACACTTAACATCACCGAAATACCTTTCGGCAAGACATCAGGCATTCTTATAGAGTCGATACTGAAGGCTTTCGAACGCGGACAGATAAAAATCCGCAAGGTAGAGGACAATACAGCGGCGGAAGCCTCCATTCTGGTACACCTCATACCGGGCACCTCAAGCGACAAAACCATCGACGCACTGTATGCCTTCACCGACTGCGAGGTAAGCATATCGCCCAACTGCTGCGTGATACGCGACAAGAAGCCGTGCTTCCTCGGCGTGAGCGACGTACTGCGCCATAGCGTCGAGACCACTAAAAAAATCATACGATCAGAACTGGAGGTCGAGCTTGCCGAGACCCGCGAAAAGCTTCTCGATGCCTCGCTTGAGAAAATATTTATCGAAGAGCGGATATACAAAGACCGCCAGTATGAAGAGGCGCCAGATCTGGATGCAGCCATTGCGCACGTCGACAGCCGACTCGAGCCCTATAAACCGTCGTTGACACGCGAAGTAACACGCGACGACATACTCCGTCTTCTCGAAATCAAGATGAAGCGCATACTGCGCTTCAATTCCGACGAAGCCGAGAAACAGTTGCTCGACCTACGGGCCCGCATTTCGCGTACACTCGACAAACTCGAGCATATCGACGACGTGACGGTCGAATGGTACACCTACCTGAAAGAAAAATACGGCGCCGCATATCCGCGACGTACGGCTATACGCAGTTTCGATAATATTCAGGCCGCCACAGTGGCCGAAGCCAACGAAAAACTGTATATCAACCGCGAGGAAGGTTTTATCGGCACGTCGCTAAAAAAAGACGAGTTCGTATGCAACTGCTCCACTATCGACGATATAATAATATTTTACCGCGACGGGCGCTATAAGATCGTGAAAGTACAGGACAAGCTTTCCGTAGGCAAGAATGTGCTGTATATCAACGTATTCAAGCGCAACGACACCCGTACCATCTACAACGTCATCTATCAGAACGGCCGAGGAGGCGTCTACTACATGAAACGCTTTGCCGCCACAGGCCTCACCCGCGACAAAGAATATGATCTCACGCAGGGAAGCGCAGGCTCGCGTGTGGTATGGTTCAGCGCCAACCCCAACGGCGAGGCGGAGGTGGTGAAAGTGACACTCAAGCCAAAACAGCGCCTCAAGAACCTGACATTCGACGTCGACTTCGGAAAACTCGACATCAAGGGCCGTGCAGCCCGCGGTAATCTCGTGACCAAAAACGAAGTACATCGTTTCTCGCTCAAGGAACGCGGAGCCTCCACTCTTGGCGGCCGTGAAGTGTGGTTCGACCCCGACGTAATGCGTCTGAATTACGACGGCCGCGGCAATTTCCTCGGTGAATTCGCCGGAACAGACCGCATACTCGTGCTTCTGCCGTCGGGAGAATTCTACACCACCAACTTCGACGTGACAAACCACTATGAAGACAACATTCTGCTCATCGAGAAGTTCAGACCGAAACAGGTATGGACGGCAGCCCTCTATGATGCGGAGCAGGGCTATCCTTATCTCAAACGCTTCACATTCGAGGATTCGGCCAAGCACCAGCGCTTCATTGGCGACGATGAACGCTCACACCTGCTGAAACTTTCCGACCATGATGCGCCCATGTTCGAGCTTCGCTTCGGAGGCGACGATTCTTCCAGACCGCCACTGACCATAGACGCGGAAGAATTCATCGGCGTGAAATCGTTCAAGGCACGCGGCAAACGCCTGACGACATGGAATCTCGCAGAAATAATCGAGCTCGAGCCAAAACGCCCCGACGCAGGCCTCGAACCCAAAGAGGACGAGACGATGACAGAACCGGTCGATATCAGCCCCGATCTTTCCGACGACCAGATCCGCGACGAAATTGTCGGGCAGGAACGTCTATTCACAGATTTTGAGAATGAAAAAACCTAAAATAATCGCCGCTCTGCTTATGTGCCTGTGCGCCGCCACGGCATGCGCGCAGACCATCGAGCGGCCGGTGCTTTCGGCATACACCATCGAAGCCGGTTCCTCACATCTGGCCGAGACATACCTGTCGCCATTGAAATATTCAGGGTGGAACATAGCTCTCGGATATGAGCGGATGCAGGCTATGAAATTTGCTCCCGAACGCTGGGTCATGCAGCTGCAGGGACGTCTCGGGCTCCAGCGGGCCAACAATCCGGCTCGTAACGCACGCATGTGGAATCTCGCACTCGACATACGATGGGGCATGGCACACCGGTGGCGATTTGCCGACGGATGGACTGTATATGCCGGAGGCAGTACGGGGATAGACGCAGGTGCGTTCTACAATCCTCGAAACAGCAACAATCCTGTAGCCGCCAAAGCTGCATGGAGCATCAACGCCCTGGGCGCCATAGCGTGGAACACACGACTCGTACAGCTGCCCGTATGCGCCCGCTATCAGGCAGAGCTTCCTCTGACAGGCATATTCTTCTCACCGGCATATGGCGAACTCTACTATGAGATATATCTCGGCAATCACAAGAATCTCGTGCACGCGGCATGGCCCGGAAACTATTTCGGCCTGAACAACCTTCTTAGTCTCGATCTCCGTTTCGGACGCACCACACTCAGACTCGGCTATCGCTGCAACATACTTTCAACCAAGGTATCCGAGATCGTAACGCGCCGCATAGAGAACACCGTCGTTGTCGGCATAGTATGCGAATGGCTTTCGCTCGGCCCCAAAAGCGTCTCTCCCAGCGATACCAGAATAATAAACGCCCTGTACTGACATGAAACTGACAGCCATCTACAAAAACATAGCGGCAGCCGTCACGGCAACCGCGATTTCGGCTTCGCTGGGCGGATGCCACTCGATAGAAACTTGGGATAACGATCTATACGGCAATTTCGATGCCCTCTGGACAATACTCGATGAACACTACTGCTTCTTCGAAAGCAAAAACATAGACTGGGAGGAAGTCGGCGCACGCTACCGTGCCGCCATAGATCCGGAGTGGAAGGACAAGGATTTTTTCTTTCACTGTGCGGCAATGCTCGACGAACTAAAGGACGGTCATACCAATCTGATATCCTGGTTTAACGTATCATACTACCGAAACTGGTGGAGCGACTATCCCCAGAACTTCAATCTGCGTCTGATACAGGAACATTATCTCGATTTCAACTACTACTCGGGCAACGGCATTATCTATAAGATACTCGAAGACCGCAATGTAGGATACATGCATTATTCGACATTCGCCGCCTCGTTCGGCGAGGCCTTTATCGATGAAATGCTCTACTCCATGCGCGAGACCGACGGCCTGATAATAGATGTACGCGATAACGGAGGCGGCGACATGACAAATGTCGAACGGCTTGTGTCGCGCTTTCTCGACAAACAGATATGTGCCGGATATATATGCCACAAGACAGGTCCGGGCCACAAGGATTTTTCGGAACCATACGCTTACTACTATGAGCCGGCACTAAAGCACGTGCGATGGCTCAAACCGGTGATCGTGCTTACCAACAGGAGTACGTTCAGCGCGGCCAATAATTTTGTATCTGTCATGAAATCGCTGCCGCATGTAGCCGTAATAGGCGATGTGACAGGAGGCGGCAGCGGCATGCCATTCTCATCGGAATTACCCTGCGGATGGGCCGTACGTTTCTCCGGATCACCGGTCTACGATGCCGAGATGCAGCTTACCGAACACGGAGTAGAACCGACACCGGGCGGCGAAATCGATATGGATCCGGAGCTGGAAGCCAAGGGCATTGACACGATTCTCGAATTTGCCATCGAAGTCCTGAACCGTGCGGCCGAAGACAAAGACAAACCGACCGAAACCAATATGAGGCAATATCTGCCCCGATGACTCCTTATACATAAAAAGTCAGCCGCTCCCGGATCTTCCGGCAGCGGCTGATAAATTTATAAGCAGATCTTACGACTGCTTTTTGAGTTTGAATCCGATATAGATTCCGTCGTAAGAGTTGACAAGATCAGTCACAGCCTTGAGAGTGGAATTATTAAGGACTCCGGCTACCTTTGTAAGAATCTGTATCAGCCTGGTGGCGTCGAAGGTGAGATTGAGAGTCGAGCCTGCCTTTGTAGCATGTGCCGACACCTTGCCAAGGCTGATTTTGCCGAAAGCGTTGAATGCAAAAACAAGACTACCGTCTTCAGCCTTTTCAATGGTGCCCTTGAGCTGGGCCACACCGAGTTTCATCGAAAAATTATGTTCGGCATCGACCGTAAGTGTGGTCTTGTCAAGCCCGATTGTCTTATAGTAAGGAGCAAGTTTATTTTCGACAGCCGTAGCGGCACCGGCTCCTCCTATTTTTTTGAGAGCATTATCCGACTGAAAAGATACGGCCGGAGATCCATATGACCAGTCTCCGACAAGATCGTCGACAGAAAATTTATCATTGGCCACTACATTTCCGAGAATAGAACCGAGCGCACCCAAGCCACCGGAAGTACTTGTCGAATCTGAGGAACCGGTCATTGAGCCGGCGAGACCGCCGAGAATATCCTTTAGGCTCTGAGCCCCTGCGGTCATTGAAGACAGCGAAAGGATCGCTGCCATGCAAAGCGTTATTAACTTCATCCGTTTACTATTTGAATTTCTTTCATATTGTCTTTTCCGTCTTCAGCAGAAAGTTCGGAATCGATTTCCTGATATATAGAATTATTCGATTTGTATTCAGGCACCATATGCTTCATTTCCGCTACGATATCATGGCTTCCCCCTCCTGAATGCAGGCATTTCTCAAGACGGGCAAGGTGTACGGCGACATCCCTGAAGCTATATGTACGCACACGCGCTATCATGATTTTCTTATGATGAGTGGCAATCGTATGTTCCTTTTCGTTAAGAAGCTCCTCATAGAGTTTTTCACCGGGACGAAGACCGGTCTCCACGATCTTTATGTCTTTTCCGGCCCTAAGCCCCGAAAGGGAAATCATCCGTTCAGCCAGATCCCATATTTTCACCGGCTGCCCCATGTCGAAAACAAAGATCTCTCCGCCATTACCCATTATGCCGGCCTCAAGTACAAGCGAACAGGCTTCGGGGATAGTCATGAAGTATCGTATGATATCGCGGTGCGTTATCGTGACAGGACCACCCTGCTCGATCTGGCGGCGGAACAGAGGTATGACAGATCCGTTCGAGCCGAGCACATTTCCGAAGCGTGTCGTGATAAACCGTGTCGAAGGCTCGTCGGAGGTGTTGCGCAGATGGTAGAAAAGAGACTGGACATAGATCTCCGCGATCCGTTTTGAGGCACCCATGACATTGGTCGGATTAACCGCCTTGTCTGTCGATATCATAACAAATTTCTCGACACCATATTTCACCGACAGATCGGCCACATTGCGTGTGCCGAAAACATTGGTAAGTACAGCTTCCTGCGGATTACGCTCCATCATAGGCACATGCTTGTAAGCGGCCGCATGGAAAACATACCGCGGACGGTATTTGGCAAAAGCACGCTCTATTCTCTCGCGATTGGCGACATCGCCAATGAAAAGATGAATACGGACAGCAGGAAAGGCCGCCTCAAGTTCAAGCTGAATATCATGCATGGGCGTTTCGGCCTGATCGAGAAGCACGATTTCTCTGGCCTCCATTGCCGCAACCTGACGCACGATCTCACTTCCGATCGACCCCGCAGCTCCGGTAATCATCACGACCTGATTTTTTATAAAACTGCGTATTGCGGGATTATCGGTGTGGATTGTCTCGCGGCCAAGCAGATCCTCGATACGGATATCATGGATATGAGTCGACAAAGCCGGCATTGTCTTGCCATTCAGATCAAACTCATCGACCTGATTGAGTATAAGCAATTTGATATGGTTACGAAGGAAAACATCGGCTGTGCCGGAGCGCATTATCTCAAGCTGTGTCGACAGAAACAGGAGAGTGTCGCACTTATAGTAAGCGAAGACATCGCCGACCGTATCGGGATCGAACTTTTCGATAGGAATGCCGTTGACTGTGCTGTCTATATTTCTGGAAGAAAGACTGAGCAACGCCACCGGATCGAACCGTCCCTCGAATTCGCTTTTGAGCGCAGAGGCAAGAAAAAATGAATTGATGGCAGATCCGAGTACAATGACTCTTTTTCTGCTGGTATCGACACGGGATACTTTCAGATATACATACTTTATGGTCAGACGCATAAGCAGCATGAGCGTAAACGACATGACACCGACTATAAAGATATTCCATATACTGAAATAAAAGAAACCGAGTACAAAATAGCTTATAATGGATGCAAGCGTAAGGATGGCCGACGCCCACACGATAAGAAGCACGAGCCTGTAAGTGTCTTCTATCACCGAAAGCCGGATTATATAGCGGCTCGTACCAAGACATACGGCAAGAATCACGTATGTAAGATATTCGAGTATAGCCCGTGCAAGTGGCGAATATATGAACGAATCTCCGTAAGTATGATGATAGCCGAAAGCAAGCGTCAAGCCACAACTGAAACCGATCAGAATGAGGTCGGCAAGCAGAACCATCCATTTAGGCGATGGTTTTGCGACGAAAGCGCGTACCATAGCAGAATTAGCCAAAGCATTGATGATCTTCCTTTTCATAACTGATAAAAGCGAAATCTATTCCGACAGCTTTTTATAAGAGGGTATTTACAAAGGCTACTCAGCGTAGTCACGTCCTGCAAAGATAAGCATTATGTGTTAATATTGCAACACCGGCCAATAAGCGCATATCCGCACAAGGACTATGTGCAAGAGGTAACAACGACGTGCAAAACACATAAAATCCTTTTTTAGAGGCAAATTGTCAAACGCCATTGCAGGCAGTAGGGACAGTCCCGAAAAAATCCGCCCCGACCATCATGGACCGGGGCGAATTCACTATAGGGAGATTGCTGTTACTGAGCTACATTAAAGATTACGATGCGGTTCCAGTTGTTGATGTCGTAGGGCTGTACATTCGAGCCTTCGGCCTGGATAGCGAGACGGTCGGGATTGATACCGTATTTATTTACGAGAGTATCGTAGACGGCCTGTGCGCGACGCTTGGAGAGACCCATGTTGTAATCGCTTGTGCCGGTGTCCTTATCTGCGTAACCGACGATGGCGACATTCTGTTCGGGATTGGCCTTCATCCATTCGGAGATATTGTATACATTTACCATTTCGGTATCGGTGATCTTCGAAGAGTTGAGCGAGAAGCGTACGGTAGCCATCAGAGGAGCGGCTTCGACAACTGTGGTCTCGGCTTCAACGACTTCGGGGCACGGGAGCTGAGCTTCTGCAGCGGCGAGAGCGGCGGCGGTAGTGGCAAGAGCGCCGCGAAGGTCGTTGACCTGACCGTTAAGATTATTGATATATCCGAGATAATCGCAGGGGTTGTACGACTGATAGTCGCGACCACCGAAGGTGATGGAGAAACCGCCGGTTGCAGTCACATTGATGTCGATAGGTCGGCCAAAGGCGATATTGTTGAAGTTGTCGCCATACATCGATGCGCGGGCTTCAGCGAAGAAATCGACATATTTGCAAAGACGGAAACGGAACTGGAGGCCACCCGATACGGGGAGAGCCCATGTGCTGTTCTTCGGTGTACCGTTCTGGCTGAGGATCGTCCCGGCCGGTTTCTGATCCCATACATAGGTACCGCCGAGTCCGACGAAGGGTATGATAGAGAATACACGCTTGGAATTAACACCACCGAGAGAGTTGAACATATCCCACATGAAGTCGACATTGGCACCTACATATTTCGACTTATACATCACATCCTTGTCGACCCAGTGAAGAGGGCCACCGTTGAATGTAAGACGCCAGCCCACATACGGCGAGAACCATTTGCCGAAGCCGAAGTTGTAGTTGACGGTGATGTGGCGTTCGCGATCGCCATGTGAATCGGCTCCTTCTACAAAGGGTACGGCGATACCGGCACCAAACTGAATGAACCAATTGTTCTTTTTGTCTACGTAGTAGTGAGTCTTGCAGGGAACCTCCGAGGCGACTACGGTTTCTTCCTCAACTACCACTGTCTCGTTCTGTGCGGAGGCGTTGAGAGCCGGCAACAGGAAAGCGCACGATAATGCGGCGGTAAAGAGAACGTTCTTTTTCATTTTGACTGAATGTTTTGTTAGACTTTAATTGTTTTTCAATTTCAATACGCTAAGCGATGAATGAATCATCCCTCGCCGGGTTGTTGGGAAGGAGGTTTCCCGGCGTTTGAAATACTAACAAGCCTATTTTAATCTTTGTTCAGAAATCTGAAAAAAAACATTATTTCTTTGGCGGACACGCTTACCAGAGATTGAAGCGAATGCCGAAAACAGCCTCGCCGCTGAGCACACCTCCGGCATAAGTCGTCATCTCGTCGTTGACAATAGCAACATCGAATTTACCGAGCGCACCGAAGAAAAAGCGGTTGTCGGGACTATTCCATACCACTGACAGCTTAAGACGATTGTAAAGCGAGAACGACACCTTCTCGATGTCGGAATTGACGAAACCCTTTCGCACTCCTATCGTCGGCGACTCGCTCACGCCGAGAACCCACTTCGGAGCAAACACCCAATTGTACCCGTAGCCGAAACGCACGGCATAGTTATGAGTGTTCACATTATAGCGATAATCGGCCCAGTTTGGAGGCAACTGCTCGCGCAGATCTTCGGGAAGACCTTTGAAATCAAAGTCAAGTTTCTGTGTATAAATGGAGAAACCCGTATAGAAAGCACCCTGGCTCCTCTTCTGTACTCGGCTGAAATTGAACGAAGCGGCTTCGGAATAGCGTTTGTGGTTAAAAAAGTAGTACGCATCCACGCCCCATGTATAATTATTGATGGCATTGAAACCGAGATTGAGATGCAAGGGCTTGTGTTCGTCTCCGAAACGCTTTATTCTTGTCCCGACATCGTTCTTGACGACATAGAACTCTGCTGCAAAAAGCATGCAGTTGAATCCGAAACGCAGTCGCTGACGCGAACGGTCAACTCCGCCCATGAGCTTGCTTATATTAACATCATAACCGGCCGATACGGCCAGGTAGGTCAGATAAAGACCGGCCGATGTCGACGGTTCAGACTGCATATAGATATACTTGTCGTTCGGCAGCACAAACCGATATCCGTCGGTCCAGCTTTCCGTCGTTATTTTCGCATTGAACTTATAGCCGGTAGACTTGACGTATGTCGTGTCATATCCGTTGAAGAATACATCGCCCCACCTGTACGTATTCACGACAAAACGTGGGAACTTTCCCCATTCGGCGATAGAGTCGAGATTGAATGATAGCGCACCGGCGTCGACAGGCGACAGCAGTGACACCATAAAAAGCAATATGACAACAAACTTGCGGAACATAGTAATTGACATGCAAAATTACAAATTTTCACAATGCCGCAACAAAAACATGTCCCAAAAAGGACAAAATATCCGCACAACGGACAAAAAAGGCGCCGCTACTCACGCAGCGGCGCCCTCTTCTAAGTGATGACCGACTTTCTCAGCGTGTTCCTCCGAACAGCCAGACATTGTCGGTAAAGATGTAGTTTCCGGCAGAATTACCCGAACCGAATGCCTCTGAGACATTGGGGTTGGACACTACATCGCTGTTTCCATATGGCAGGCGCAGAGGCCACTGGTTCTGGCCACCCTGGATATTATTGGGATTCTTAAGCACTACATATTCGGTGCCGAGAGCCTTGCAGCGGCGGATATCATTATAGGTCTGTACCTGCTCGTCGCGAGTCTGTGCGAGATATTTCTGCACCATGATTTCTGCGAGAGTCGGCGCGCCGAGCGATGATATATATTCGGCAGGATCCGGAAGATCCTCTTCGGAAGCTTCGGCGTAATCTGCAAATGAAGCGGCGATTCCGGCCTCAAAATTAGCTGTGGGATCTGCGCCTGTACGCGCTTTGGCTTCGGCAAGGATGAAATTGATTTCACTCACACTGAATATATGGAGTTTAGCGGCACCGTTTTCAAGCCATACAGGCAGCCCGACTGTCTCGGTATACTTGGCGGCTTCGGCATCGCCGGCAGCCGCATAGGAGAGTCCGCTACCGAAAGCGTCCCAGGCATATATATCGACACGGGGATCGTCGCGATCCTCCATCAGACCGACCACAGTACCGTTGGCTCCGGTGTAATATCGGCTCCACGAATATGCCGTCCAGGGGTTATCGCAGTCCACACCATTGAAAATCGACAGTTCGGCACCGGTAAAACCGGCAGCGAGTGCGGCTTCTCCGGCCGTAATGGCTTTTGCATACGCACCATTGTCACGGAACGACGTATTGAGGAGCAGACGGGCCTTCACGGCATGCGCGAGAGCCAACCATCCGGACGGATCGCCTCCATAGAGGAGATCCTGTGTGCCGGTATTGTTCATACCGTCGGCAACAGCCTCGCCGAGGAGGGTTTCGGCTGCCTCGATACGCTTTAAAAGATCTGCATAGATGGATTCCTGAGAATCGAGTTTAGGCTGGTCGGCCGCAAGAGCCTCACTGTATGGAATATCGCCGTGTACGTCGGTGAGAAGCTCGTAGTTGAGCACCCAGAGCACCTGTGCTATACCTTCGATGTCTTTCTGACCGGCATTGAGGCCGCCGTCGGCACATTTCTCTATGATCTGCTTTATATTCATCAGGTTGGCATACACGCCGTTCCATTCGTTGTTGAATGTAGAACTGGCAGCCGTCTCGCCGCGCAGACGCAGTTCAGCTTTCATGAGCTGATTGTTACCGGTACCGAAAGTCTGCTCGGTATATGAGCTCACATACCACGCATACGCTCCGCCCCATCCGGTGAAACCGGTGGCCACAATCGCATCAGTAACCTGAAACTTCGCGTTTACAGCACTCGAAGGCGGATTTGCCTCGTCCTTGTTGATGTTGTCCATCGTATCCTCGGAGCATGAGGCCACAGCGAGTCCGAGGAATGTGATATATAATAATTTCTTGAACATATTATTCAATTTAAGATATTTGATGTATGAATGAGTTTGGACATTGATTCTATGATCATCTGCCAACAGCCATTAAGTTCAGAACGTGAATTTCAGGCCTCCGCCATACGACGAAGTGTTGGGAATGGAGAATCGTTCGAAATAACCGCCCATATTGCCGTTACCCTGCGAGGCTTCAGGATCGAAATTGGGAAGCTTGGTCCAGAGGAGGATATTGCGGGCGAAACCGAATACCTCGACATCGAACTTACCGATCGAAGGCAGTTTGTAAGTCAGGGTCACGTCGCGGAGTTTGAAGAAACTCATGTCGTAGACACCGGCTTCGGTCACGTCGTTATACATCATATAATAGTCCTGTTTGCTCACCTCTATCGTATTTGGCAGTCCTGTGGCCTCGTCGACACCATCGGCCACCATCGTACCCTCGTGATACGGAAGCGACTCCTTGGTCGCGCCGAAGTAATTGAGAGTAAGGTTTGTGCCGTGATACATGCGGCCGCCCTTCTGCCAGCTCCATGTGGTGCTTAAGTTCACGCGGCGATAGCGTCCGCCGAGAGTAAAGCCTGTGACGAAGTCGGGCGAACAGTTGCCAAGATCCTGGCTGTCGGAAGTTCCCTGAGGCAGACCGTCGAGAAGAAGTAGTTTGCCCGTAGCCTCATCGCGCTTGAAAGCCGTGCCATATATATTAGGATAGGTATTACCGGCCTGTGCGCGTATCTGAGGCTCTACAAAGCCGCCAAGCATGATCGACTCGACACCTTCGGCAAGTTCTACGACCTTGTTGTTGACCTTGGTGAAGTTGATTCCCAGATTGAGATCGTAATCGCGGTGCTGGAGTATGGCTACATTGATACCGAGCTCATGGGCCCACGTCTGCATCTTGCCGGCATTGGTCATCTTGTACTGATAGCCCGACGATCCGGCTGTGGGTACCGAGAATATCTGGTCGGTCACATTCTGGTAAGATACCGTGTATTCGAGACGGACGCGGTCGCGGAAAAGACGGAGATCAGCTCCGAATTCGACGTTTTCAGTATTCTGGGGCTTGAGGTTCTTATCGTATACGACATAATAGGGAACATAGCTCGACACTCCTTTCACAGGATATGTCACAGGGTTGTACTGATACATGCCGCTGCTGTATGAGGGCACATAGTAGTAGTTCTGATAGAACACACCGGCTTGACCGACCTGTGCGTAGCTCGCACGAAGCTTACCGAAAGTAAGCACCTCGTTGCCCTTGAGCGAGGGAAGTTCTGTAAATACCCATCCGAGCGACACGGAGGGATAGAAGAACGAACGGTTGTCACGTGGCATTGTCGACACATAGTCATTACGACCGGTCACGGTGAGGAAGAGCATTGACCGCCACGACAGACCGAGACTGCCGAAGAAGCCGACCGTACGCGACTGGCGGTTGTACTCGCTGCTTGAAAAGCTTGTGGCATTCGCCATCACTGGCATGCCGTAGAAATTGAAATTATTTCCGATATAATCCCACCAGCGGGAATTGTCCTGATTGATTTCGTTGCCGAGCATGGCATCGAAATTGAACTCGCCCCATTCCGCTGTAAAATTGGCGGTAAAAAGATTGTTGAATACGTTGCGCGACACACCGTAATTTTCGATACCGCCCTGAGCCTGCCCTGCGGCACCAACTTCCTTGACATCGCTGTAATTTGAAGTATACATGTCTATACCAGCCTGCTCACGGAACCACAGCTTCATGTTATCGGCCAAACCGAGCGACGGAGTATACTCGACATATGCATTTCCAAAAAAGCGGTTGGTGTGCTGGAGATATTCGTTGTTGGCAGCCCACCAGTAAGGATTGTTGAAAGAGGTGGATCGGAACAGAACCTGCTGGGTCGGATCGCCGGGCACATGGAAAGGAATACCTTTGAGATCATATTCAGAAGGAGCTGAATAGACTACATTCATGATACCGTCGTTGGCACCCGGAGCCGAAGTGATTTTTGTCGAGCTGTAGTTGCCGGAGAATCCGGTTTTCCACTGTTTGTCGATAGTCCAGTCAACAAGACCGCGCGCACTCCAGCGGTTCATGCCGGTCGACGGTACGATACCTTTCTGATAGGAATTGTTCAGGCCGAACGAATAGCTCGCGCGCTCTGTGCGCTGGCTGATACCGAAGTTGGTGTTTTCGGTAAAGCCGGTATTGAAGAAATTACCCACATTGTCATAAACCGCAGGTGTTGTCCAGCCGTCAAGACCGGCGAGTTCACGTTTGGGATTATAGTACATGCCCTCATGGCCGTTGCCATTGCCGCCATACTTGGGATCGTTCGGTAGATCGACAATTTTCGGGCCCCAGTTCATGCTGCTTGTCGGCGCATAGCCACCCTCGATGAAGTTGCCCTGAGCATAAACTTCCTGACGATTGAACTTGCGTGAGACCACTTCGGCCGAGAGATTGGTCGACAGAGTGACAGTAGGCTTATTCGAGTTGAATTTACCGCGTTTTGTGGTGATGACAATCACACCGTTGGAAGCACGGATACCGTAGAGTGCCGAAGCGGCCTGTCCCTTGAGCACGTTGATACTCTCGATATCATCGGGGTTGATGTCGATGGATCGGTCGGCAAGGTTGGCGCCGGTCACGGAATTGCCGGTGCTGTAGTCGGCAGTCGACTCGACAGGCATACCGTCGACTACGTAGAGGGGCTGGTTGTTTCCGTCAAACGAGCGTGCACCGCGGATCACAATCTGAGCCGAAGCACCCGGAGCGCCTGAAGACGGTCTGATATCGACACCGGTGAGCTTGCCCTGCATGGCGCTTGCAAGAGAGGTGGTACCGTCGGTATTGAGATCTTCGGCGCTGAGATCCTGAACGGCATAGCCAAGCCCCTTGCGCTCGCGTTTCATGCCGAGAGCTGTCACTACGACTTCATTAAGCTGATTGTCGGCACTGCTCAGCTTAACATAAAGAGGCTGACCGGTGATATCGACCTCGCGGGTGAGCATTCCCACATACGACACCCGCAGTTTCTTGACTGGCGGAGCGACGACGATACTGAAATTACCGTCGATGTCGGTGATCACTCCGGTCGTTCCGTCGGCCGGAATTACGGTAGCACCGGGGAGGGGTTCGTCGTCACCGGCGAACACAACCTTTCCGGTTACCGTGCGGGTACTCTGAGCCTGCACGACTGAGAATACCAGTAATGATACGATAAAGGCAATTAGTTTTTTCATACCTTAGAAAAAAATTAAATTATGTGGCATTTTGCCACGAACTGGAATAGTATGTTTTCAAAAATCTGGATTGACAGCTGCAAATATAGACAATTGATATTAATCCTTTTTAACCGCACTTCCTAATTTTAATTTATATTAACACATTTAACCAAACTTCTATTTAGAAGTGTTAAATTTAACTTTATCAGGCATAATCCACTCTTTAAAAACACATTGTCTGGATACAGCGGATTTTCACATCAAAAAACAAGAATGGTCTTTAAATTATGACGTTTTTTCAGTGAATCGACAAGTTTCTGCATAATCACGCAATCAGTTAGCATAATATTGATTAATTTTGCAGTCAGAAACACTGTCAACAACATCAGAATACTACATGAAACCTTCGACGCCTAAAGGAACACGCGACTTCTCCACTCTGGAGATGGCCCGCAGGAATTATATTTTCGACACTATCCGCGAAGTATTCAGACTCTACGGATACCGCCAGATTGAAACGCCAGCCCTCGAAAACCTCTCCACCCTTATGGGCAAATACGGCGAAGAAGGCGACAAACTGCTCTTCAAAGTGCTCAATTCAGGCGACTATCTGAAGGACGTCGACGATTGCCTGCTCGCTTCGCGCGACTGTCTGCGCACAGCAGCCAAAATATGCGATCGCGGACTCCGCTACGATCTCACAGTGCCTTTCGCACGCTTTGTAGTGCAGCATCGTGAGGAAATACAGCTTCCTTTCAAGCGTTTCCAGATCCAGCCCGTATGGCGCGCCGACCGTCCCCAAAAAGGACGCTACCGCGAATTCTACCAGTGCGACGCCGACGTCGTAGGCTCCGACTCGCTCATGAACGAGGTCGAACTGCTGCAGATGGTCGATGAAGTTTTCCGCCGCCTCCATATCCGCGTAGCGATCAAACTCAACAACCGAAAAGTCCTCGCCGGCATAGCCGAGATCGTAGGTGAACCCGACAAACTCATAGACATCACCGTAGCGATAGACAAAATAGACAAAATAGGAATCGAGAAAGTCAACGAAGAACTGGCCGAGCGCGGGCTTGCACCGGCAGCCATAGAGGCCCTTCGCCCGATTCTCGAAATATCCGGCTCGACAGCCGACCGCCTCGATAAACTCGCCGCCCTCCTTGCGCCGAGCGAGACAGGATCAAAGGGTGTCGAGGAACTCCGCACCGTCATTGGCTGTACCGAAGCTCTCGGTCTTGAGGCCGATCTCGAACTGGATGTGTCGCTCGCCCGCGGTCTAAACTACTATACAGGTACCATTATTGAAGTGAAGGCCCTCGACGTCGCCATTGGCAGCATATCCGGTGGAGGCCGCTATGATAATCTCACCGGCGTATTCGGCATGAACGGTATTTCAGGTGTAGGCGTATCGTTCGGCGCCGACCGTATCTACGATGTCCTCAATACGCTCAATCTCTATCCCGAAGAAGCCGGCCGCAGCACACGCGTCCTCTTCGCCAACTTCGGCCCGTCGGAATGCGCGGCATCCATGAAGCTCGTCAAGGAACTTCGTGCCGCAGGTATAGCCGCCGAGGTTTATCCCGACTGTGCCAAGATGAAGAAACAGATAAGCTATGCCAATGCCCTGGGTGTACCATTCTTCGCCATCATCGGCGAAAGTGAACTCGCCGGAGGCACCGTCACTGTCAAAAACATGACCACAGGCGAACAGCATTGCGTCGCAGCCTCGGAAGTCGCCTCTATAGTGGGATAAATTTAAATAATAATAAGTTATAAGTAAGGCCGCGGCAGAAATGTCGCGACCTTACTTATATCAGGGAACCGAATTGTTTTTTACTGCGGATTCTGCAGATTGAGAGCTCGCGTCGATTCGAGTATAGGAAGATTAGTTTCCGTGGGAACATAGATCACAGTCTTGTTGCTGAGATCCGACTGCTGGCGCACCCATAGATATTGGATATAGGTCGGAGTAATGCTGCCGTTCTCGATACGGATTGCCTCGGCCGCACCTTTCGCTCGCTCTATCTCGGCCTGGGCATTGAGTTTTTCAGCCTCAAGATTTGCCTTGGCCTCTTCGATCTTGATTTTACGGTTTTGTTCAGCCTTTGCGAACTCAGCCTTGCCTTCCATCTCCTGAGACCAGACGTTGTACCATGGCACAATGAATGCGACAGCAACAACAAAAAGAATTATACCTACGAGCACCCAGATAGCATTTTTGAAGAATTTAGGTGAAAAATCCACATTATTGTTATACATAGTCATTAAGAGGTTTTTATATCGAGAGACGGATGGTGGCGCCAAAACGGGCAGGCAGCCCTCGCTGTGTGAAAGAGCGCCCCATGGAAAGGAAATAGAACGTATCGTAACGCGTTCCGGTGATATTCTCGCCCCAAAGACGAAGACTCCATTTAGGCGCGGTAAAGGCAACAGAGGCACCGGCGAGACAATAGAAATTCTGAGAACGCGTGTTGGCCTCATTCCAGTAAATACGGCCCGCACCGTTCACATTGGCTGTCAGCGAAGGCTGAATACCCCAAAAGACGAGTGAGGAGGGTCGCCATGTAGCTTCGGCAAACAATGTATTAGACGGAGCATACGGCACATGCTTGCCCCGGTAATCGCTACGACCGTCATTATAATTGCGGAACGTGGCGTTTGTATAGCCATAACTGAAGCGGGCCGAAAAATCGGTAGATGGGTTCCAGCGAGCCGTCAGTTCGGCTCCGAAACTCCGCGTACGCCCGGCATTTGTCATGATCCGGCCGGTCGTAGTACCGGGTGGAAAGACGGTAAGCTGCTGATTGCGACAGTCTATAAAGAAAAGTACTGCGTCAAGGCCGAGATCGGAGACAGGCTTCCAGTCAGCACCCAATTCATAATTGAAACTCCGCTCGGGCTCATAACCGACAATCTGATCGAGAGTATACTGTGCGCTCATACCCATGATATTCATGATTCGCTGCTGAAGGACATCGCTGAACATCTGCGTATTATAGCCACCAGCCTTGTAACCCTTTGAGAAATTGAAATAGGCGGTTAACGAAGAGGCTTCGTATGCCACTGTAGCCTTGGGAATAAACTCGACAAAAGTGCGACGCAGCACATCGGAATCATCTATATCGACAGGCGTATGCGAATATAGCTCACGTTGGCCATCGGGAAGGACATGATAGGTATTGTAACCTGTATTGCAGAAACTTCTGTAACTCAGGGAGGCTCGCTCCACATCAAGGCGCATTCCCGCTTCGAAGCGCCAGTTGCCGATTCGGTATGTACTTTCATGATATAAAGCCACCGCCACATTAGAAGGCCGGAAATTGCTGCCGAGAGTAAATTTTCGCGTATCCCATTCAATGGGATAGCGGGGATTTACCTCATTGCGGTGCGACTCTATGAGTTCGGAGATTCCGGTATCCTTGAACGTCACCGGAGCCTCCATACGCATTGATTTATAAAAGGCGAATACACCTCCGAGCCAACCGTATTTACCGCGGACTCCTTTGGTAAACAGATCCTGAGTAACCGTCCACTCGCGTTTCGCCTGGGTCAATGTGAAATATGGCTGAGTGGTGAAATCCTGGTCAAGATCCATGCGGTCGTCGAGATACTGCACCGATGTAAGCGACGTCACCACTACCCTCTTTCCGGCCCAGGCCACGGTGACACCGTCGGCAAAAGTCGAACGGCGATAGGCACATGTATCGTTGTAGGCTATCGCACCGTCCGGATCCGATGCATAAGGATATCCGCCCTGACGATTAACACCAAAAGCCGCTACGTTCGTCACCGAAAGTGCCGCAGAAGGACGCCATACGGTCTTCCATCGTGCCGACCCAGAGTTCTCATGGTCGAGGCGCTTGCCGGTATATGCATTGCGAAAATAGCCGTCGGTATGACCGAACTGGCCCGACAGACTCATGCCGAGCCGCGGTGTAAGCGCCCCGTAGTATGCGGCGGCCACCGTGGTGGTATTATGCGAGCCGTATTTCAGCGATGCTCTCAGGCCCTTGGTCGTCAATGGTGAAAGTGTCCGGATATTTATCTGGCCCCCCATGGTATTTCGGCCGTTGAGCACTGTCTGCGCCCCGCGCAGTATTTCCATACTCGCCATATCGGCGATATCGAAATCATATGCGTCCTTGTTCAGATATGGTATATTGTCTATGCTGAGACCTATCACAGGCTGATCCATGCGCGCGCCAAGGCCGCGAACGTATATCGACGATGTCATCCGCGAGCCATAATCCGGCATATAGAAATTGGGGGCTATCGCACTCACATCTTTGACGGCATCAATACCGAGACTGCGTATTTCGGCTGTATTGAGCCGCGTTATGGCTTCAGCCGAATTGGTACCGTCAGGCGCGCGTTTCACACCGAGCACCTCGATGTCCCTTAATTCGTAAGGCTTACGTGCCGTTGTGTCGGTATCTTCTGAGGCCGATACATTCAAGGCCACTGATAGAGCGATGACTACAAGCAGCTTTTTCATGACTTTTCCGAGAGTTCGAGCCAACGCAGTTCCTTCTCGTCGAGCAAATCCTTTATTTCCTCGTATCGTCGCGATTTTGTTGCGAATTCCTGAGGATCGGGCGAGACAGCCGCACTGAAAAATGCTTCGAGCGTGGCCTTTTCCTCCTCAAGCGCTCCGATTTCGTCGCCAAGAGCCTCAAACTCGCGGCGTTCCTTAAACGACATTCTGTTGCCGGGCCGCTCGCGTTTCGGTCTGTTGTCGGCAGTGGGTGTTTTAGAGGCATTTTTTTCTTTCTCGACATTCTGCATGAAGTCGCGGTACTCCGAGTAACTGCCGGGGAAATCCTTGACGACACCGTTTCCTTCCATCACAAAAAGATGATCGGCTATGTTGTCGAGGAAAAAACGGTCGTGGCTCACCACTATGACACACCCCTTGAATTCGGAAAGGTATTCCTCGAGAATGCCGAGAGTTATGATGTCGAGATCGTTGGTAGGCTCGTCGAGAATCAGGAAATTGGGCTGGCGCATAAGCACTGTGGCAAGATGGAGCCGGCATCTCTCTCCGCCACTCAGCGTATGGATATATTTCTGCTGATCGGCCGGTGAAAAAAGGAAGCGCTGCAGATACTGCATCGGAGCGATTCTCATTCCCTCACCGAGAAATATATCTTCGGCTATCTCCGTAACAGCATCAATCACCTTTTTATGCTCATCGAAGGAAATGCCGTCCTGACTGTAGTAGCCGAAGCGCACGGTTTCGCCGATATCCCACCGGCCGCTGTCGAAAAGCTCGATTCCCTGAAGCATTTTTATGAAAGTGGACTTACCGACTCCGTTGACACCTACTATGCCTATCTTTTCGCCTCGGGCGAAAGTATAGGTAAAATCGTCGAGTATCACCTTGTCTCCAAACCGCTTGCAAACGCTTTCAGCTTCGAATATCTTGGAGCCAATACGCGACGAGGCCGCATCCAGTCGTACATTCTGCTCGGTCAGGTTCACTCTTGAACGAGCCTTGAGTTCATAGAAATTGTCAATGCGGAATTTCGCCTTTCCGCCGCGGGCCTGGGGTTGCCGGCTCATCCAATCCTGTTCGCGCCGGAGAGTGTTTCTGACTTTTGCCAGTTCGGCTCCCATTGCCTCGATGCGCTCGGCACGCCGACGCAGATACATGTCGTAGTTGCCGTCGACCATATAGGCATGTGTGCGGTCAAGTTCCATTATCCTGTTGCATACGCGGTCGAGGAAATAGCGGTCGTGCGTCACCATCAGAAGAGCCACACGTGCCCGACGCAGATAATTCTCGAGCCATTCGATAGTAGCTATATCAAGATGGTTGGTAGGCTCGTCGAGAATAAGCAATTCGGGATCCGCAATCACGGCGCGTGCTATTGCAAGCTTCTTGCGCTGGCCGCCCGACAGTTTTTCAACGGGCTTCGACTGATCGTCGAGTCCGAGCGACGCAAGCAGACGCATTATTGCTTCGGGATCGTCGATATGGGAAGTCTGGGGAAGTTCCTCCATCGCCGCGCTCCTCACCGTAGCGCCCGGGGCGAAACGGGGCTCCTGAGGCAGATAGCCGATACGAAGACCGTTGCGGCATACCACCGTCCCTGAATCGGCACTTTCGTCACCCGCTATTATACGGAGCATCGTGGTTTTGCCGGTGCCGTTGCGGGCGACAATTCCTATCTTGTCGCCTTCATCGACACCGAAAGTGATATCGGCAAACAGCATTCTGTCGCCGTAACTTTTTGTAAGATTTTCAACACTAAGTAGATTGGCCATGCGATAATGAAATGGGTCTGTGAGGCAGAGAGGATTGGTTTACTTCTGGCTCTCGTGACGACTCAGCAGGTCGTGCAGCACTTTTTTGGCCTTGACAGCCCGGGGCATCCCGTCGGCGTCGGCCATTACCACCGAGCGTCCCATCCGGGCTTTCTGCAACAAAATGCGCCGATAGTTGAATTTGAGCTCGGCCGAGAGATTATCGACAAGCGCTAATTTTTCTTCTTCCGACATTGTTGTTGTATTTTTGCGAAAAGATCCGGATTGACAATCTTGAAGTCGTGGGCCACGAGAGTGGACTCGGCACTGTTATCGAATATCATCCAGGCATCGACGATAGGCATAAAGACTTCGAACAGATTCTCGAGGCCTTTCTGATAACGGCGGTATATGACGTCGGTCGGTATATTATGACCGCCCTCGCTCACACGCTTGGCGACACGCTCGACAGCCATTTCGGGCGACGGCAGCCAGAAAAAAAGCAACACGACCTGATAGCCTTCCGCATGAGCACGGTTCACCAGATGGCGATAGGTACCCGTGGCAAGCGTAGTCTCGATAGCGAAAGTCTTGCGCTCCTTCATAAGCAGCGATATGCGTGTTAACATAAGGCGTCCCGCGACAAAAGCTACGGCCGAAGGATCAAAAGGAGACAGACCTTTGGCAATCTCGTCGGCATTGACAAAATCCCGACATTTGAGAATGTCGGGCAGCACTGCCATCGATGCGGTGGTTTTGCCGGCACCATTGCAGCCGGCGATGATATAAAGCCTCGGTTCTTGGTTCATAATGCAGAGGCGCCTTTATACGCCATACGCTTATATAACGCAAAAATAAGCAAAAAAGCCGACACCCCCAAGAATTAAGCCGTTTCAAGAATGTTTTTTCACCCAACAGAACAGTATCTCATCGGAGAAGATGATACAATTGAGCCACAGGAATATGGGGAAGACGGACTGAAATGGTTTTGACAAGGTATGCGAGAGATTGCGCCGGGGTACGATCCGTACTTATTACAGATCTGCCATAGAGCTTTTCAGGCACAGTATAGAGCGCCACGCCAAAGCCATAGCGTTCGCCCGCACTTGTATGTTTGTACTCGAAATCAGCGATAACGACATATCCACCCATCTGAAGCCGCTGCAGAGGGCTCTCGAGGCTTTGTCGCCGTTCTGCTACCGGGACGGGCATAAGAGCCGTGTCATCGCCGTGACGCTTTCGCTGCGGCTCTCCAAAAATCATGCGACGGAGTTCTGTCGAAGTAAGAGCCTCGTGGCGACGTATCATGTCGAGCAACATAGCCTCAGTCGAATCCGGTTCTATCGGATAAGCAGCCCGGCGATAGTTTATAAAATCAGGCAAGAGTCCGAGCGACACAAAACCGGCCTTACGCCGAAAGAATTTGCCATAGGCAAGGTTCATTTCTCTGATAACGGATCCCTTCCAATCCCAGCACCCGTAATCTTCGCGATCTTCGCCAAAAAGCATGCCCGGAGCGGTCATCTCCTCGACCGAGAATCCGGGTATGCGATTGGCGAAAAACGGCAGCATGCCGTAGTGTAGCGCAGTCTTTTCCAGTTGTTCTTTATTCGTTATCACACCGTAAAGATAATAAATTTCCTCGAAATTTTATGCTTCTACAGCTTCTTACAGGCGGTTGAGTTCTGATTCGGATGCAGGGGCGCCTTTGTATCTGCTTTTACGTGGATTGAAGCGGTAGATCAGAGAAAGCGAGATGCCGCGCCGGTCGTAGCTCTGTCGCTTGGCGACAGTTACTCCACAGGTATTCATCGTCCAGTCGTTGTTGGCTGTATTGAATATATCTGTAGCCGAAACCTTCAGCTGCAGGGCCTTGTCAAGAAAACTTTTACCGACCGAGGCATCCATAGTGAACCATGTCGTGCCGAAACGGTTGGTGTGCATGTCACCGCTGCTGCTCCCGTTTATATTGGCTGTTATGGTCCAGTCGCAGGGCAAAGAGAAGGTATTGTCGAAATAATATGAAAATATCGGACGATTATGCTTCATATTGTCCAGAACAAGCCACTGCCGGTACATTCCGACCGTGATGTTCGGAGTCCACCGACGCACCGGGCGGCTCCACACGAAATAGAGGCTGAGAAACGACATATCGATATTGACAGGATGAAGCAACAGCTGAAGATTGTCGGCCGGATACACCTGCTTTACAAACGCATATGTATCAAGGCTGCGGTTGAAATCGGCCTGGACGATAAAGTCTTTCCACATTCCGAACAGCTGCATATTGTGCATTTTTTCGTCGCGCAAAGCAGGATTTCCGCCTTCGATCTCATGCCGACCCACATAATTCAACGAACCAGTAAGCTGTGAATACGGAGGTTTGACGGTAGCCATCTTATAGCTAAGACTTAGATGTGCATCTTCACGAAACGAATACGAAAAAGAGAGATCGGGCGTCAGCATGTGATCGCGCCGACTGACGTCTTCGTCGCGAATACCGTCGGTTCTGAAATCGTAATCAACATACTCGTACCTTGCTCCGGCGGAAAGAGAGAAACTGCCGAAGCTTCGTGCCCATGACGCGAACAAGGCCGCCGAGGTCTGCCTCGCATCGGTAACAGCCGAGGGTATGTACTGCCCTACCTGAGAATTAAGCATGCGATAGTCGAGACGTGTGTCAGTATGACTGTCCTGAGTCCCGACTGTGAAATCGCCCTTCCATAAGGGAAAATCAAGATATAATTTTGCAGCCCATAAAGTAGAAGTCCGTTTATCCGAGGAGTTGACATCAGCATTTTCCGATTGGGGATATGTGGTGGCGACACGATTGTCTGCCGTCGACTGTTTGAAGTCGCCGTCGAAATGGAGCCTATACCTGCCGCCGAATTTATTTTCATAGTAGACTGAAGCAAGATGGCTGTGTGCGCGGATATTCCTGTCGATTATCCTGTCCAGAGGAGATTCGCTGTCGAACCACTCCGTTCCGGTATTGTTAAATTCACCGCGTTCTGGATTGAACCGGTAGTACGCTCCGAACGACTGCAAATCGTCGGTATAGTTGAAACCGGCTTTCACGGCTCCTGTCGTAGTCGGATATGTATTGTGCTGGCTGCTTCCTATTGTTGTCGGGCGACGGTCATACTCCAGAAAATTCACCGTAGAACCCTTTATTACAAAATTATCGCGATTTACAGTGCCGTTCGCAAATATCTCCCAGTTTCCAGTGCGGTAACTGAGATCGAGATAGTTCATTTCCGACATCTTGCGCCGACACTGGAGCTGCAGACGGTCAGTTATCGACAGCCCATGCATGAAATTTCGTCTGCTTGTGATTTTCAGCACAGCTCCGGTGGTACTTGCATATGCGGCTCCGGGCGCCATGATCAGCTCGACCTTTCTGAGATCTGACGACAGCATATTGAGTAACTCTGTTTCGTCGCGCATCGGGCGTCCGTCGATATAGATCTCTATATTGGTACGGCCAATGACGCTGACGGTATTGTCCTTCACCTCGAGCATCGGAAGCTGGGCAAGGACATCGACTGCTGTTCCGAGATCCTGAAGCGGCGACCCGGCGATTGTCGAAACCAGAGTACTACCTTCCAATCGCGTTACCTGCTGATTGGCTTTTACGACTATTTCCTGCAGCTCGTGAATCAGAGAATCGGCAGGCTCGGCGGCGCGTAATCCGGCAGCCGCACAAAGAAATAAAACCGGAAAAATAATTGAACGTGTCATAGCGTTTTTTTGAGGCAAAATTACCGCCAAAAACACATAAAACACAAAAAAACGGTCTGACCACAAGAATCAGACCGGATTAATAATCAGAATATTACAATCCATAGAGCACAAATATTCTGACCATAGTCAGAATACCGACAGAAAGAGGACACAATGAGGTGCGTCCGCTACCGAAATCTTTGACTTGAGCCTCGATTTACGCTTATAAACTACATCGATACTCTCACCGATAAGAAGGGCTATCGTCCGGCTTGAAAGTCCCGAGGCAATATAGACCATCAGACGGTAATCATCGCGCTTCACCGCCGGCATCTCATCTTTAAAAAGCACAAGCAAGTCGCTCCGGCAGGCATTGACGGCCCGCTCCATTTCGGCAAACAGGCCCTCGTCGGTTTTCAGTGCATCTATCTGAGATCTAACCTTGGCGACAATGGCTTTCTTTTCCGTGCCGGCACCCTGCGATTCATAATAGGTCTGACATAATTCGTCGATGACCCCGAAGCGATTCAGGAAAGTAGCGCCAAGTCTCGACGAAAGATTCTCACATTCCTCCCGCAGGCCGGAAGCCTCGCTCATCAGAGCTGTATTTTCCAGTCTTCTGATTTTCAAACGCTGACGCTGCCACAATATGATTATAAAGGCAAATCCAACTATCAGAACGAATCCGGCGACATACCATTGCTGCTCCGCACGCTCTTTATAGAGCATGAACTCTTTCTCTTTTTGCAGATATAAAGCTGTGGCCAGACGGTCGCGATGGTCGCCCGATTTTATCAGCGCCTTAAGCCGGGAAGCCCTGTGAAACTCATCGGCATTTCCATGCGCCCGATAATAGTTGACTGCTATATCAGCGATAGTGTCGGTCGGTGCCGCCAGATTATTGACTACAAGAGCCTCGCTATAAAGCAATGCCCAGCGGGCCATGGCGGCTGAATCATCGAACCGAGTCAGGTCATATGCGTTAAGTTTTTCCAAAGCCGCAGCAGGATCGCTATGCAACAGCGCTTCGGCCTCGTCGAATCCGTGTCCCGGATATGCCCCCGAATAGGAACATGCCGTCGCCACGACTACTAAAAGCAGATATAACAGCCGCCTCATAGTTTCAGATATCCTCGAAAATCATCATATACTGTGCATCGAACGTTTCACCCGGAGCGAGGATATTGGTGTATTCCCGCTCGGAGAAATCGCCTTCGAAACCGACTCGGTCGCAACGGCCCCACCATGGTTCCACGCACATGAAAGGCGCAGAAGGGGACGGAGCCCACAAACCGACGAGAGGGGCATCGAAAAACAGTGAAAGATATGGTCTGCGCGCTTTGTCAAGCAGCGAGACCCTACGCACCTGACGCCCGGCAAGAATCAGAGCATTGTGGCTGAAAGTCTCGCCGGTAAGGGGCAACATATGCTCGCTGTCAAGTCCGACTTCCAGTTCGGATTCACCAACACAGCCTTTTTCGGCAATACGCTGGGTGTTTATTCTGCGATTATCGAAAAGGACATATGCATGTACGGCATCCGAAGGATTGAAATCAGGATAGTTGAAAGCGGGGTGTGCCCCGATGTGGAAGGGCATTGGTCTGTCATCGACATTTGTGACACGCCACATCACCGTAAGGCGTTCACCCTGCAGACGATAGCCGATCTCAAGTCGGAAACATCGCGGATAAAGCTCAAGTGTGCTGTCATCCGACTCCAGACGGAACCAGGCCTCATCGTCAGGACAATCTTCGATGACCTCGAATTCGCGGTCACGTGCGAAGCCATGCTGGCCAAGGTTGTACTCCTTGCCGTCCATACGGTACTTGCCGCCCCATACCGAGCCGACAAGAGGGAAGAGTACAGGCGAACGGCGTCCCCAGTAGGTTTTGTCGCCGTGCCATAGATAATTATAATGTGTAGTATTGTTCGTTATGCTCTGGAGTTCCGCTCCGAACGAATCAATCTCGACCGTCAGCAGGTCGTTCTTAAGCGTCTGTCTCATTTAAATTATTTTTCTGATCGTCACCAAGAAACATGTCGTTTGAAAAAACGAGTATAGTGTCACGATCTGTATAATCATTCAAAAAACGGATATTATCCTGAAAAAGCTTTTTGCCAGCCTTTACCGAGTCCATGGAATTGAGAGCCGCATCCGGCACAAGATTCTTGTCGATAAGACATTCACGCATCTCCGGTGTGGTAAGATCATGATCCAATATCAGACAAATACCATCATCTTCGCTTTCTTTTTTATCATAGAATTTATTTCCCCGTATTTTGACACATCGCCCCCACTCGGGAAGAAGAGTCACGACAGAATCATCATTAAGAAAGTAAAGCAAGTTATCCGCTGTTCTGATATCGTCGGGTACATTCATGAAACGTTTGCGGTCTATACCCGGAAACATATCAAGATATGCTTCATACCCCGCACAGACGCCTATCCTTTTTTTCATGAAGCCGAGAAGGGATTTGAATGTCTGTTTCCGATTATCGATATTTTTTATCAAATTCCGCCGTGCATTTGCATATAAATCTCTCGGAAGACCTTGTGCTGCAATGCCATTCATCATCCATTTGCCACCGAAATATACAAGAGACATCAAGGCACTTTCATTTTCGCTCAATTCAGCAGGCATTCTGCAATCCGGCATAGTAAAAGCCGAGAGTTCCATCTCGCTTCCGTCCAGGGCGAGCAAAACAGCTCCTTCTTTTCTCAGCTCTTTATAGCTATATATGGAATATGGCAATGATGTCAGTTCACGAAGCAGGGGTATGAACTCTTTCTCCTCTTCTTCATGATAAATATTGACTATCTCGGCAAGCCATTCCTGTGCACAGAGTGCCAACGGACCGATTTTGGCGTTAAACGATATATATGCTTCCTTAAGATAATCATCCTTTCCGGAATCTCCATTAAAGAATTTTTCTGAAAGTGGGTTAAGCAGTTCAGAGATCAATTCAGTATCGTGAATACGGGTCAGATAGCAACCGGTACACAGCCAATGACACATATTACGGATCTGATAGAATAACGGGACTCCCATTTTTTCTTCCGGCACAAGAGCCGGTCGGGAAGGAGTGTCAGGAGCATTATCATATGCCTCAATCAGCATAGGCAAAACTCCTAATGACATCATATGCATGAATGGATTGTCCGGATTCAGAAACGTATCACTCGAATTTGCATTAAGCGTCATCCATACGATGAAACGGACCGCTTGAATACATGGAAATTCACGGCTATAGAACTCATCGTCCGTATCATAAAACGGCATCTCGCGTCCATATTTTTTCAAATGCAAAGAAACAAATGCCTCCCAGACACCGGCCTGTGATACAAGATCTTCAAGATAACATACGAGATTAAGCGTAAGCTCCCTGACAACGGAATCTTCAAAACGTTTGTCATCCTTTCCTATCATCTTGGTCAAAAAGGGATATAGACGGTTTGCCACTCCGATATAATACATATCAGTATTGAATGCACTGTTGCGATAATGTCTAGAGCGAAATTCGCTTATCGTTATCAACGAGCGTTTTATAGGCTTGGGGATAGTTTTCTTGTTTTTTGTCATTTGTACGACTGAGATAATATTTACAAAATTAGTCTTTTTTAATCAACTGAAAAACTATTTGATTATCTTTGAGCGTTAATAAAGAAAAAACAAATCATGCTTAAAACGATATATCTCGCGGGCGGATGCTTCTGGGGTACCGCCCACCTCTTTTCGCTCGTGCCGGGCGTAGATGCCGCCGTGGCCGGATATGCAAACAGCTCTGTGGCCAATCCGACATATGAACAGGTGTGTACCGGGCACACCGGCGCCGCAGAAACAGTGAAAATAGATTATGACCCTGACAGCGTAGGCCTGACCGATCTTCTTCAATTATACTTCAGGAGCATCGATCCTCTCTCCATCAACCGGCAGGGCGGTGACCAGGGTACCCAATACCGCACCGGAATATATTACACCGATCCGGCGGATCTCCCGGTGATAGAAACCGATCTCGCCACGCTCCAGCGACGCTACTCCGAGCCACTCGCCATCGAATGCCTGCCTCTGAAAAATTTCTATCCGGCCGAAGACTATCATCAGGATTATCTGTATAAAAATCCGGGAGGCTATTGTCATGTGAATCCGATCCTCTTCAAGGAAGCGAAAAATCTTGTCGGCCGCCCCACAAAGATCGATAAAGCCGAGTTAAGGAAACGACTGACACCTCTCCAGTGGGAAGTGACACAGAACGCCGCCACCGAGCGCCCTTTCACCAACGAGTACGATCACGAATTCCGCAAAGGAATATATGTAGACATCACCGACGGTACTCCACTCTTCCTTTCCACCGACAAATATGATTCGGGCTGTGGCTGGCCGGCATTCACCCGTCCTATCGACGACAGTCTGATAGACGAAAGTCTCGATACGTCTTACGGGCGCATACGGACCGAAGTAAAATCTTCGTCATCGGGAGCACACCTCGGCCATGTATTTCCCGACGGGCCGGTCGACAGCGGAGGTCTCCGCTATTGTATTAATTCCGCCTCTCTGCGTTTCATTCCGCTGGAGAATATGGAAGCCGAAGGCTATGGACGCTATATTCCGCTTGTAAAATAAACAGGAGCAGGACAACGCAGAGATACCGTGTCCTGCTCCTGATTTGTAAATGCTGTCTTTTATCAGTATTTTTGTGGCGAAATCAATCATTAACCAATTACGAATGATAAAACGACTTTTTGCCGTCTTTTTGACATCAGGATTTTTCTTCTTATCACAGGGCGCTACACCTGCCGATGACTACTCTCCCGAAATTTTCGCATCGGTCTACAGCACCAATTCATGGAAAGAGCATAATTTCGACGAAGTGGGTATGTATCGATTCCGAGCCGACAGATATGACCGTCAGCTTGTAATGCAGGATCCTTATATCGACGCCAGCGGCGGCGGTGCGATGACCGACGATTTCTATTTCTGCACTCAGGAATTCGATTACGGATATTGGGTGGAAGTTACACACTATATAGTCGATCCCGATGACTGGACAATAACCACAAGCCTTACCGACGGCTTTGAAAATGCCGTCGCGACCGATCTCACATATGATCCGATGACAGCCAAAGTTTTCGGTTGTTTCAACGGCGACGGCGACAAGATGGTTTTCGGAACCATCGATGTAGCCACAGGCGAAGTATTCAGGATCGCCGACATCGAAACTCCGTGGATAGCATGCGCTACCGATAAAAACGGCAATCTCTATGCCATCGACATGGCAGGCAATCTTCTGTCTGTAGATAAAATATATGGCAAGACCGAAAAACTCGGCAATCTCGGTTTTTCGGCAACACGACGCTCGACCGGCGCGATCGACACCCAGACAGGCATTTTCTACGTCGTAGTGACCAACAGCAGGGAAAGCGACGATCCATGGATAGATTATGAACTGAACGAGAGCCATCTATATGCCGTAGACATTACAAACGCCACAGCCACTCACCTCTATGAATTTGAAGACGGTGAGGCTCTTGGAGGCATGTACATACCCGGCGCGGCAGCTGCCGACGACGCTCCGGCACAGGTGACAGACCTCGTCCTCGATTTTCCCGACGGATCGCTCAGCGGCACAGTCAGTTTCACCGTACCGGCAACGACTTTCGACGGAAATCCGGCAACCGGCTCCGTGAAATATCTCGTGAGAGCGAATGGTTCTCTCCTCGCCCAAGGCTCTGCGACCTACGGTGAGAAAGTTTCGGTTCGGGCGTCGGTCGGTGAAGGTGCTTTCTACAAAATCGAACTCCGGCTTACCAATGCAGCAGGCCACAGCCCAAAAACCAAGACTCAGCTATGGATCGGCCCCGACATGCCCCAAAATATTACGACACCGGCTCTGAGCTATGCCGACGGAAAATTCATGCTCAGCTGGGAAGCTCCCTGCGAAAGCGAGAACGGCGGATACTTCGATCCCGAAAAAATAACCTACAAAGTAGTCCGACAGCCGGGAAATGTGACCGTCGCTGAAAACTACACCGCAACAGCATACACCGAACCAATTACGGTGCCGGAAGGTGTTATCGCATATAGTTACGACGTGACTATGATCTACGACGGCACATCGCGTATGCCTGTGTCCTCAAATGTATGGCGTCTCGGTTCCGCCAAGATTCCGTATAAAGCGACCTTCGAAGATGAAAGCTCACTGAACGACTTTACACGTATCGATGTCGCCGGAGACAAAATAGAGTGGTATCATGAACCCGACTTCTATATCGAAGACACCGACGAACTTATTCCGACCGTATGCATGCCCTACTCGTCAAGTGACGGTGCCGACGACTGGCTGATCACTCCTCCGTTCCGCCTTGAGAAAGACTGCAGATATAAACTCGTATACGAATCGCTGACCGACTATCAGGGAGCCGAGCCGCTTCTGGCAGTTTATCTGGGATCGGCTCCTGCAGTTTCCGCCATGACAACCTCTCTTCAACCGGCAACCGCAGTCACCTCACTCCAGCCCGAGGAACACACTATTGACATAGATGTTCCCGAAACAGGTATATACCACATCGGATTTCATGCTTGCAGCGAGCCCGACAGAAGCGGCATCGCTATCCATTCCATACGCCTTGAAGCCGATCTCTCCGGTATCAACGCACTGGAAACCGGCGATAATGTAACCGTAACCGCCAGTGGAAATACAATCTTCATAGCTGCGCCGGCAGATACATCCTATAATATCTACACCCCTGACGGCCGTTGTGCCGCTCGCGGTAACGTAGGCCTTTCGGAAGAAACCTCTGTAACACTTTCAAAAGGAATATATATCGTATCGGCCGGCAACAGGACTGTCCGAATCGTAGTCCGCTGACACGACTTGTAAAGACAGAGCGTCGGGGAAATGCTGTCAACGGCATTTCCCCGACGTCTTTATATTCAGAATATATCTATCGATTCAGATACGACAGTAGATCGGCGACTATGAAAGTACTGCCTCCGACAAAGACAGTGTCGTCCGACGAAGCATCCTCACAGGCTGCCTTGTATGCTTCGGCAACCGAATCAAAAGCCCTTCCGTCCAATCCGGCTGCACGGGCGGTTTCGAGCGTGGAAGAAGCCTCACGGCCGCGGCGCACCGACGGTGTGGCGAAGTAATACACGGCTCCCGAAGGCATTTCACCCATGATGGCGCTGACATCTTTATCGTTGACAAAACCGACAACCATGCGCAGAGTTCCCTTTCCTCCGGCAATCTCCCCAAGTCTGGGGCCGAGCCATTTCCAGCCGCCGATATTATGGCCTGTATCGCAGATGGTGCGGACCTGAGCATCTTTTATTGTCATCCAGCGGCCCATCAGCCCGGTGAGTTCACATACTTCGGAAAAGCCTTTGGCAACAGAGGCGCAATCAATTGCATTGAAACTATCCTTAAGTATGGATAGGGCTGTAAAAACCGTAGCCGCATTTTCGACCTGACAGTCTCCGGTAAGCTCGCCTTCAATATCGCCCCACGGCGTGCCCGAATAACGGATGCGATCGACCTCAAACGACGGAGAAAACAGATGTCGGTCGCACGCAAAGACGGCAGGCGCATGCATCTGAGCGGCCTTGTCCTCGAAAACTTTACGGACTGCGCCTTCCGCACAACCGATCACTACGGGCGTTAGAGGCTTGATGATACCGGCCTTTTCAGCGGCGATCTTCTCTTCAGTATCGCCCAGAAGGGCCATATGATCGAGCGATATATTTGTTATTATGCTGAGTAACGGCGAAAGGATATTTGTACTGTCAAGACGTCCGCCAAGACCCGTTTCTATCACAGCGACATCCACGCCGCAATCGGCGAAATAGCGGAATGCCATCACCGTTGTAAGTTCGAAAAAGCTTGGTTCAAAAGCTCTTGTCGTCGATGCTCTGAAATCCTCGATAAAACGCTCGACGAAATCTTTGTCGGCAGGAATACCGTTCACCCGTATCCTTTCCCGGAAATCGACAAGATGAGGCGATGTATACAGCCCCACCTTGTACCCCGAAGCCTGAAGAACTGCGGCAATAGTATGCGCGGTGCTTCCTTTGCCATTTGTTCCGGCAATATGAATCGTCGGAAAAGCCTTGTGAGGATTGCCATACCCGGCAGCCAGAGCGAGCGTAGTGCCCAGTCCCGGCTTATAAGCTTTGGCGCCTACGTTCTGAAACATGGGCACCTGGTTGAAAAGCCATTCAATCGAATCTTGATATGCCATCAGAATATGAGATAACCGATCAGCCCGGCCGCACATATCACGGCTATAGGGTGAATCTTGGTGAAAAGAACCGTTGCCAGCGCTGCAAGCGACAGAAGTATGCTTTTTATTATTTCGGGAGTCTCCGTGCCGAAATTCTGCCCGTTCATCAGCAGGAGGGCAGCCGAAGCGATCAGTCCGACGACTACAGGACGGAGTCCTGCGAAAATTCCCTTGAGAACAATGCTGTCGCGATGCCGGCTGATGTAATGACCCACATAGCGTACAAGCACAAAGGAAGGCAGAATCACCACGAGAGTGCAGAGAAGAGATCCCAGAATTCCCCACAAAGGGGAAGATAGTTCGGGCGAGGATACTCCGGGGGCCACATAACCGATGTATGTCGCAGAGTTGATACCTATAGGCCCCGGCGTCATCTGCGAGATTGCGACAATATCGGTAAATGTCTGTTCGCTTATCCAGCCCGGAGTCACAATCTCGTTTTCGATAAGCGCAAGCATGGCGTAGCCGCCCCCGAAACCGAAGAAGCCTATTTTCAGATAGCTCCAGATCAGACGCAGATAGATCATCATTTTTCTTTCAATATTTTATGACTGCGACGGGCCAGCCACCAGCCGGTGAGACCGCCGAGCGCTATATACAGAATAGGATTGGACAGAACAGGTAATTTCGACCATATGAGCAGCGCCACGACAGCAGGTATCCACGCGGTCTTCCAACCGATTCCGGCCGAACGCGCCGTTGTTATCACAGGAGCTACTATGAGCGCGACAACAGCCGGTCTTATGCCTTTGAATATGGCTGTAAGCACGGGATTGGAGGTTATTGTCTCGGGCGTAAGGAACATGGCTATGGCCAGAATTATGAGGAAACAAGGCATGATGGTTCCGGCGGCAGCGGCCACGCTGCCTTTGAGTCCACGAAGCTTATCGCCGACAACTACAGATATATTGACAGCCAGAATACCCGGCAGCGACTGCGCTACTGCAAGAAGATCGAGAAATTCCTCGCGTCTGAGCCATTTATGTTTGTCAACAACCTCACGCTCGATAATCGAAATCATGGCCCACCCGCCACCGAAAGTAAAAGCGCCGATTTTGGCAAAGGTCAGAAATAGATTTCCTAACATTTTTTCAATACATACTCTTAATCAAACTCTACAACAGTTATGCCCGGGCCTCCGAAACGCACATCCTCGTCATGGTAGCGGCTCACGGCACCGACTGTGCCGAGATATTGCCGTATCACCTGCCGCAATGCCCCGGTACCCGTACCATGAAGGATACGCACCCGGCTGCTGTTGAACTGAATGGCATCATCAATATAGTACATCACTGCCTGCACCGCCTCATCGGCACGCATACCTCGTACGTCGAGTTGCTGGCTGAATGCAAGCTGCCGTTCGCGGCTGGCATCGGAAGTCTGTGCCGACAGATAGCCTTTCGACTCTACAATGCCGCTTTTCGCAGCACCGCTCGAAGCCGACCGAATAGTACGCTTAAGCCGCGCAAGGTTCACTCTGGTTTTTATCTGACCGAAAACAACGGTAGCTTCCTTGCCGTTGATTTCGACAACGGTACCAACAGTCGATGCGCCGTCGGCCATCACGACATTGTCGCCTACAGCAATCGGACGGTCGTCGGATGGCCGTGGCGCCGACGGACGGGACGGCTTTTTCTTACCCGGCAATTTCCGGGACAACAGAGGATGAACCTCGTCATGACTTCCTTCAAGCTGTCGACGCTCGGCCTCAAGTTTCTCACGGGCCTGACGCGTCTGATCTTTTTCAGCCTGGGCCTCGCGTATCTCGCGTATTGTCCGCTCAATGGCCGCATTACTGCCTTCGAGAATCTTATGTGCTTCCGTGCGGGCTTCTCCGATGATTTCACGACGCTTCTGCCTCAGATTCTCCATTTCAGCCTCATAGCGTGCAAGAGTCTCCTCAAGCTGTTTTTCTTTTTGTCGTATGGAATCGCGCTTACGCTCCCAGTAACGGCGGTCGCGGCCTATATCGAGAAGGTAGCGGTCCATATTCACATAGTCGCTTCCTACAATCGATTTCGCATCTTCGATTATATCGTCGGGCAGTCCGGTCTTCCGTGCTATCTCGATAGCAAAAGAACTGCCCGGCTGCCCTACCGCAAGCCTGAACATAGGCTGCATACGGTTTCGGTCGTAAAGCATTGAGCCGTTCACCAGACCGGGAGTTTCCTCCGCAAACTGTTTGAGATTATGATAATGAGTGGTGATGACACCCCACATCCCTTTTTCATTCAGCCGTTTGAGAACAGCCTGTGCTATTGCGCCGCCTATCTGAGGTTCTGTACCGCCCCCGAATTCATCGATAAGAACGAGCGTACGCGCATCGCCCTGCGTGATAAAACACTTCATATTGCGCAGATGCGAAGAGTAGGTACTGAGATCATCCTCTATCGACTGGTCATCGCCGATATCCAGAAAGATACGGTCGAAAACGCCGATATGGGAATTAGAGTAAACCGGAGGCAGCAGACCGCACTGAAGCATATACTGCACTATGGCGACAGTCTTGAGTGTCACAGATTTGCCACCGGCATTCGGTCCGGAAATGATCAGAAGACGCTGTTCCGGTGTCAGCCGTATGTCGAGAGGCACGATCTCTTTGCCCTGACGCTCGAGAGCGAGCCTTAGCCCCGGATGACATGCGTGGTACCACTCCAGTTCGGGCCCGTCAGCCAGATTCGGCAGCACCGCCTCTATATCGCGGGCATAGCGTGCCTTGGCATATATAAAATCGAACTCCCCCAAAATATCAAAAGCTCCGAGAAGCTCATCGATATCGGGACGTAGCGAATCGGCAAAAGCAGTGAGAATACGCACGATTTCGCGGCGCTCGTCGGCCGTAAGCTCGCGCAGGCGGTTGTTGGCCTCTACAACCTCGGCAGGTTCGATGAAGTATGTTTTTCCCGAGGCCGACTCGCCCTGCACAATACCGGAGATCTTTCGTTTATACATCGGAGCCACAGGTATGACAAGACGACCGTCGCGAACCGACGGCATGGTATCCGATTCCAGATATCCCTCGCGCACGGCCGAGGCAATGACACGGCGCATGGCCGAATTGATCGATGCCGCCGCAGCAGCCATCGAACGTCTGATTTCAGCCAGCTCGGGCGACGCATTGTCCTTGATCTCGCCATTACGGTCGATTATACGGTCGATAGCCGCAACGATATGCGGAAAAGTAAAGAGATCACGGGCTATGGCATCAAGAGCCGGATAAGGCGATTTGGCACCGTCGTCTGTACGCAATTTCGCGAAAAATCCGGCAATCGCAGCCATCGCCCCGAGCGAAGCGCGAAGACCTGGAAGCTCACCCTCCGATGGAAATGTGCCGGGCACACGCAGAGAAGCAAGGAGCTGGCGACGGTCATGGATAGCTTCGGCCGGGAAACCATTGTCGGAATTAAGTATGGCGAGCATCTGCGCGGTTTCTTCGAGGCGCATACGCACAACAGCCGGCGAATTCTCGAAAGTCATATCGGCGCACCTGTCGCGGCCAAGCTGTGAAATACACAGACGCGTCACATGCTCTCGGACGGAGTCGAATCCGATTTTCTTTTCAAACTCCATCGGTATCAGCGTTTTTGCATGATACGTGCAAGGGCGCGTTTATCTTCGCGCTCCTTGATCGACTGGCGTTTGTCGTATTCCTTCTTGCCCCGGGCAATGCCGATGACAAGTTTGGCAAGCCCGCGATCGTTGATAAACAGACGCAGCGGTACGATGGCATATCCTGCATCGCGGCCGTTCTTTGCAAGTTTGGCTATTTCCTTGCGGTTAAGCAGCAATTTGCGGTCGCGGCGAGCCTCATGGTTGTTGTAAGTACCATAGAAATACTGGGCGATGTTCATGTTCTTGACCCAGACCTCGCCGGCGGCACTGATATAACAGAAAGTATCGACCAACGAGGCATGGCCTTCGCGGATCGACTTTATTTCAGTTCCTGTGAGCACCAGACCGGCTGTGAAAGTCTCAATGATCTCATAGTCGAAGGTAGCTCTTCGGTTTTTTATATTTATTTCTTTGGGTTTCATGGAATAATGAAGTAGAGAAGATAGTATATAAGGAGAGGTACGGCTACAACAGCACCGGCTGACACAAGAAGAAAACGCATTTCACACCCGCGGCGTACTTCCATATAAGGTATGGCCTTGAACAGCACCAGTACGACATACAGCGGCAGAAAACGCACAAGCATTACGCTCCAGGGGAGACAGTTGCTTATTATCTGTATGAGCACCATAAGGCCAAGCCCCGCAACCGTCAGAGTAGCCGCTCGCCGGGTATCGAAATGACCTTTGGCAGTAAGGGGGCCAAGATAGTAGTCGAATATGAGCTTTGCGATAAAGACCGACACAAAATATGCGCCGAAATCAGCAACCGCACGTATGAGCACCGTGGCAAGTTCGACATGGCGCTCATAGAAAAACGACAGAAACTCCGTAGCGGCCGCCACTCCCATAAGAGGATATAGACCGGCCCGGGTCATCTCTTCAGGATCGGGGTCGTGGTTTTCTATGTCTTCCCATCCGTGCGACGGCGACAGAAGAAGTTGAATCAGATATTTTAAAAATACTAACATAGTCATTTTCTGCGTGAAAGCAGGCGCCATAGCTCACCGAACCAAAGCACAAGTGATGTACCGCCGATAATGATGATCCAGTCGGAGAGACGGAGCGGAACCACATTGAACCATTCTCCGCCGTAAGTCACGATCAGTATCTGACCGACAAGGATCACCGCCACGATACTCAGGAAGCCGCCACAACCATGAAAATGGAATGCAGACCGGCCGGTAGCGAAAGCACGTGCGTTAAACAAGTTCCAGAACTGCAAAAATACGAAAATTGTAAAAAACAGACTGAGTTCGTAGGCACTTAATTCGTGTTTGGCGACAGACCAGGGTGCGGAACCGATCTGAGCGAGCGATGTAATATCAGTATGCTGCATATAAAAGAGCAGCCCCATTAGGAAAACAGAGAAAATGGCACCGCTTCCGAGAATGAAACGCCACATAGGATGGCTGATGATGAAATCGGACGTTCGGCGCGGCTTTTCGGCCATTACAGAGGCTGTAGGCGGAAGCGACGCAAGCGCAATAGCGGCGAAAGTATCCATGATCAGATTGACCCAAAGAATCTGAATAACCGTCAGCGGTGATTGCAGCCCCATAAAAGCACCTCCAAGCACAGTAATGCATGCCACGATATTAACCGTGATCTGGAAGAGGATGAATCGCTGTATATTACGGTAGAGGGAACGGCCCCACATCACGGCTCGCCCTATGGAGGCAAAAGAGTTGTCAATGATAGTAATGTCGGAAGCCTCCTTGGCCACAGAAGTACCGTCGCCCATCGAAAGACCGACCTGAGCCGATTTGAGAGCCGGCGCATCGTTGGTTCCGTCGCCTGTCACGGCAACCACCTCACCGTCGGCCTGCAAAGCCTCGACAAGACGCTTCTTATCGAGCGGACGCGCCCGCGCGATGATTTTTATGTCCTTAACGCGTCCGGGCAGTTGAGCGTCGGGTATCTGGGCGAACTCGGGACCGGTGATAATTTCTCCGTCTGCGGTTTCAAGACCTATCTGACGGCCGATCTCACGGGCTGTGGCCGGCGTATCCCCGGTCACGATCTTAATTCCGATACCAGCATCAAGTACTTCTTTCACAGCAGCCGGCACATCGGCGCGCACAGGGTCGGAAATTGCAGTAATACCGAGAAAACACAGGTCGGCATCAACAAGCTTTCCATCGACAATCGGAGATTTACCTTCCCTGACCGGCTGCCATGCGAAACCGAGGGTACGCATACCCTGATTCTGATATTGCAACAATGCTTTCTCTACAATATCAGGCGTGACACTTTCAGGTCGGCGCGAACACATGGCGAACACAATCTCGGGAGCGCCTTTCACAAATAGAAGCAATTTACCGTCGGAAGTGCGTACTTCGGTAGCCATATATTTTCGTTCGGTGCTGAAAGGAATTTCGGCAACTCGCACGACGCTCTCGCGCAAAGCAGCGTAATCGCGTCCCTGTGAATGCAGCCATATCAGAAGAGCACCTTCCGTAGGGTTCCCGATAGCCTTGGGTTTCGATCCTGTGAGATCGAGTTCGGCGGTAGAATTGACCGCCATGCCGAGAGCGACAAGATCGGCAGACGGATCTCCATAAAAGTCCGCGCTGTATACGCGCATCTGGTTTTCCGTAAGAGTTCCTGTCTTGTCTGTACAGATAACCGTTGCAGCGCCCATGGTCTCGCACGCATGCATTCGCCGTACAAGATTATTGCTGCGGAGCATTCGCCGCATCGAATATGCAAGACTCATCGTCACCGCCATAGGCAGCCCTTCGGGAACGGAACACACCACCAGAGTAACCGCTATCATGATGGTCTGTAGGAAGTATGCTCCGAATTCAAGCCATCCGAACGTAGGATTCTGCAGGAAATACATCAGAATCCTGCCTGCGATCACCGCAATTCCGACGATATATGCGAATCTCGTGATAAGACGCCCGAGACGGTCGAGCTGATTGTCGAGCGGAGTACGGACGGAGTTGTCGATCTGGGCCGCAGTGAATACCTTGCCGTTCTCTGTCGCATCGCCGACAGCTTCAACACGCATTACTCCGTGACCTTCCATCACTTTGGTTCCGCGGAGCACTTCATTCGACGGGAACGTGGCTTCTGGATCATTTTTGTCAGGATCCGCATCCTTGGAGCATATCGGCTCGCCGGTAAGTGATGATTCGTCCACGCTCAGAGTCACAGCCTCAAGAAGACGACCGTCTGCCGGCACCTCATCTCCGGTAGACAGAAACACGATATCACCGACAACGATATCACGACGCGGCACTTCGGTGACATGATCCTCGCGGATCACCTGCACTGCCTCATCGTCGTTCACACGGTTGAGAACAGCAAATTCGCGATCGGCCTTAAGTTCCAGAAGAAAGCCCAGACCTGTCGCCAGGATTATGGCTACAAATATCCCTGCCGGTTCAAAAAAAACGGAAGCACCCTGTCCGAGACAATAATACTCATACAGAGAAATGGCAACGCTCAGAATGCCGGCACACAACAATATGATGATCAATGGATCGCGGAACTTCTCCAAGAAACGTTTCCATACAGACTTCTGCTTCGGCGGAGTAAGCACATTGACGCCATGCTCTTGTCGGCTTTCAGCCACTTGTCGGGCATTAAGGCCCGTATATTGATGTGTATGCGACATATTATTTTTTACCTTATATGTTGAAACCGTGGATATATGTTTTTGTTCTCATGCTCCTGAAAAATATGAACAGAGGCGCGAAGTTAACAAATTTCCACGACTACAACCACAAGCAAATTAATGAAATTTTTGTAAAATATTCATTCACCACACAAAAACCTCGGTCGCACTACCGGTAAAAACACAACAAACAATACTCCCCTCACGGATTCTATCGAATCGGGAACAACGAGGGGAGCCTCCGCTGGCAGCCGACATTATCAGCGGAGAATTTCCGGCAGGGCGTCGATCAGTATCTTGTCTTTTTCCTGTTCCTCCGGCGACAGCTCGTCAAACGGTCGGATATCGTTGTGCACAAATCGGTCGCGGTCACGGCTTTCACCGGCTTCATACCCCATGATGAGCACCGACATCATCCAGCGGCGATGCTCGGCCTCATAGACCGGCAGACGGTCGCCGTCCATATCGTAACAACGACGCCGCATAGGCATTGACATGGCGCAATATATGCTCGAATATTTATGTGCCTCCGGCAATTTATACCAGGCTTCCTCGACCGTCGCGCTTTTATCCTTCGAATATGCCTGATCATAAACAAAATTGACGCGCTGACCGCGAACCGAGCGGGTTTTGAAAAGAGGATCGCTCAGCGCTACCGAGGCAGCACCGAAAATTGTTATATCGCCGAACATTCCTGTCTTTTTCGACAACTCTATTACTTCCGCCGACTCTTCCATATAGACGGCTATATTGCTGTTATAAACCTCGCGGGGCATATGAAGCGCTATCGATGTGGCCTTATGCGGATTTTTCTCAGCTACAACTACAGTCAGAATCTCATCGGGCGAAAGGCTTATTTCACGCAGCATATCGCGGGCGAGTGCCGAAGTATCGTAGGTATCGACAAATTCCCATTCGACATCGAGGAAATCCTTTTCAGGACGATGTTCCACGACCTTCCCTGTTCCATCGACATACCGCCAGACCGATAGTTCGAAAAGAGCGGGACGGCTGGCGATAATATCATCCATATACCGCTTCATGCCAAGGCCGATAAATGTAATGCATGTCTTGACTCCTATTTCCACATAATTGGCATAGTGACTGATATGCGCGGCCGTATTGGCTACATTCTGTGCTATCTGGTTCGTTCCGAAAATGACAATATGCGACCGGCGCCTGTCACCCAACTTTATGGTCGGCAGAAACTCGCTGTCGACCATCAGACGCTCGGCCATATACTCGTAGGCATTGATCACATCGACAAGCAGCAACTTGCCCTCCACAGGTTGTTTCACATACTCATACACTTCGGACGATACCCGATCCTGCAGCGTCATATAGCACTGGATTTCATTGTCGGCATGCAAGGTAAGCCTTTTCAGGATCTCGACAGCTCGCAGACTTTTCGCATCGTGATCAGGCTCGTTATCCTCGCCTATTATATAAATGACAGAGGCACATTCGGGCCGTGCCGAGCGAAGATCATCGACAGAGTCACGACGTCCGCAATAATATATGTATCCGCCTTCAGCCTCGGGAAACTGCTCGCTCATAACCACAATGTCGCGTTTATCCTCGGACAAAGCGGCAAGCATCGGTTCAAGTTGTTTACCAGCACCGATTATCAGCACATGACCGTTCAGCTTATAACGGCGATGCCCCGACCGGACCGAATCGGAGATATTTTCCACAACATTAGTAAATGTACTCACCAACAGACCTGAAAGAATCACAAGACTGAATATGGCGAGAGGCAGAAGGAGTCCTTCGGCCTCATAGTTCTCATTGCCGAAACAGCCCGGATCGAGAAACACGGCCACAACCTGTTTCCACGGCAGGCTTTTAAATAGAAAACGGGCCACGACAAGAGCCAGAAAAACGACTCCCGCCGACACAATCAGAAGCCATAGCAGTTGTTTGCCCTTACCTTCGGACAGAAGTCTGTCGAAAGAACGTTTAAAACCTTTTTTCATGCATAATGCTTTATAGAGGACAAGGCAAAGATACGACTTTAATATTACATTATTGTGAGGATTAGGCTTTTTTTTGGCTGTAGGCGATTTTTTGCGTATTTTTGCAGCCTAAACTTAATCAATCACACATCTTACACGATGGTTGTATTCTTCACCAAAGACGATACGACGCTTTACGCCGTCGACAGTGACCACGCTTTCAGCCCCGACGAAATCGAACGTCTGGAATGGCTCTTTGCCGGCGCACATCCGCTGGCTCAGGACGTAAACCCTGCAGGTACCTTCATAGGTCCCCGTAAAGAAATGATAACACCCTGGAGCACGAATGCCGTAGAGATTACCCAGAACATGGGTCTCAGCGGCATTCGGCGTATTGAAGAATTCCGTCTCCGCCAAGGCGACGAGCCTTTCGACCCAATGCTCCAGAGAATTTATACAGCTCCCGGAGCCGATGTCTTCGCCATCGATGCCGAACCGGCACCTGCGGTAGAGATCGATGACATCACATCGTACAACGCACAGGAGGGTCTGGCTCTCAGCACCGATGAGGAAGCTTATCTCGCCGATCTATCCAAACGTCTCGGGCGCAAGCTCACCGACAGCGAAGTATTCGGTTTCTCTCAGGTGAACTCAGAACACTGCCGTCACAAGATATTCAACGGCACTTTCATCATTGACGGCCAGGAAACACCCTCTACCCTCTTCGGCCTCATCAAAAAAACCAGCAAGACCAACCCCGGGCGTCTCGTCAGCGCATATAAGGATAATGTCGCCTTTGTAAAAGGACCGGCAATCTGGCAGTTCGCTCCCGAACGCGCCGACGAACCCGCTTTCTTCGACGAGCGCAAAATCAAATCGGTGCTCTCGCTTAAAGCAGAGACCCACAACTTCCCTACAACAGTCGAGCCATTCAACGGCGCGGCCACAGGCAGCGGAGGCGAGATCCGCGACCGTCTCGGAGGAGGCAAGGCCAGTCTTCCTCTGGCCGGTACAGCCGTCTACATGACCTCCTATCCCCGTTTCGACCGCGTAGACGATCCCGCATGGCTCGGATCGACCAAAGCCCGCAAATGGCTATATCACGATCCTGCCCGCATTCTGGTCAAAGCTTCAAACGGAGCTTCCGATTTCGGCAATAAATTCGGCCAGCCGCTCATCTGCGGCTCACTGCTTACCTTCGAACATTCCGAGAAAGGTGCGACATGGGGTTACGACAAAGTCATAATGCTTGCCGGAGGCGTAGGCTTCGCTGCCGAACGCGATGCTATCAAAGGCGAACCAGAACCCGGTCAGGCCGTAGTACTTGCCGGCGGCGACAACTACCGTATCGGCATGGGCGGCGGCGCCGTATCGAGCGTCGATACCGGCCGCTATGCCGGAGCCATAGAGCTCAATGCCGTACAGCGTGCCAATCCTGAAATGCAGAAGCGTGTCGCCAACCTTATACGCGCTCTCGCCGAAGGACTCGAAAACCCCATCGTATCTATCCACGATCACGGTGCAGGCGGCCACCTCAACGCCCTCTCAGAACTTATCGAAAGTACCGGTGGCTTCATCGACATCGACGCCCTGCCTGTAGGAGACCCGACTCTCTCCGACAAGGAAATAATCGGCAACGAGAGTCAGGAACGCATGGGCTTCGTCATCAATCCCGAAAACATAGCCATGGTAGAGCGTATCGCCGCCCGCGAACGCGCCCCGCTCTATGTAGTCGGCAAGACTACCGGCGACAAACGACTCTCGTTCGGACGCTCGTCTGACGGTTCGCACGCCATCGATCTCGCCGTAGCCGATATGCTGGGAAATCCGCCCAAAACCGTTATACACGACACAACAACAGCTCCCGAATTCGACGAAGTTCATCTTTCCGAATCCGAAATACCCCAGTACATCGAAGCAGTCCTCGGACTCGACGCAGTAGCCTGCAAGGACTGGCTCACCAACAAGGTCGACCGCAGTGTAACCGGCCGTGTGGCCACTCAGCAATGCGCAGGCCCGCTTCAGTTGCCTCTTAACGACTGCGGCGTTGTTGCACTCGACTATCATGGCCGCGCCGGTATCGCCACCTCAATAGGGCATGCGCCTCAGGCCGCTCTCGCCGATGTCGCCGCCGGCTCCCGTCTTGCAGTCGCCGAAGCACTCACAAACATCGTCGGAGCCGATCTCAACGGAGGCCTGTCGGCGGTATCGCTGAGCGCCAACTGGATGTGGCCTTGCAAAAATCCCGGTGAAGACGCCGCCCTCTACCGCGCCGTAGAGGCTTGCAGCGATTTCGTATGCAGCCTCGGAATAAACATACCGACCGGCAAGGACAGCCTCTCGATGACTCAGAAATATCCCGACGGCACAAGCGTGAAAGCGCCCGGCACCGTTATCATATCGGCCGCAGGCGAAGTTTCCGACGTCAAGGCGACCGTATCGCCCGTTCTCAAGCGGACATCGCGCTCGTCGCTGTATTACATCGACTTCAGCGGCTCTGCTCTCGAACTCGGAGGCAGCGCTCTCGCCCAGGCGATGGGTAAGGTAGGCCGCAAGACAGCCGATGTCGATGCCGACCACCTCATAAAGCACTTCGGAGCTGTACAACACCTCGTGCACGAAGGCTGGCTCGCCGCCATGCACGATGTCAGCGCAGGCGGTCTGGTCACCGCCCTCCTCGAAATGTGCTTCGCCAACACCGGAGGCGGTATAAACTTCTATACTGACGGATTCGAGTCGGTTCTCAGCCAGCGCGACCTCATACGCATTCTCTTCGCCGAGAATCCCGCCGTGGTAATCCAGGTTGAAGACCGCTTCAAGAACCGCGTCGAAGCATATCTCGACAGCGTTAATGCCGTCTATTTCCCCATAGGCGCCGTTGCCGCCGAAAACGTGCTCTCAATCTCACACGGCAAGCAGGAATTCTTTGTTTCCGTTCCCGCAATGCGCCGTCTATGGTATGAACCTTCGTACCACTTCGATCTCATGCAGACAGCCAAGGCTTGCGCCGACGAGCGTCACGCCAACTTCGGCACACAGCCCCTCCGCTATACCGTGCCGGCAGCCGTCCGCAAAGTTCTCGGCACCAAGGCTCCGGCAACACCTCACAAACCTTCGGGCATCAAGGCCGCAATCATCCGCGAAAAAGGTGTCAACGGGGACCGCGAAATGGCTTATTCGCTGTATTGCGCCGGATTCGATGTCAAAGATGTACACATGACCGACCTCATGAGCGGTCGCGAAACCCTCGACGACATCGATATGATAGTATTCTGCGGCGGATTCTCCAACAGCGACGTACTCGGTTCCGCCAAGGGCTGGGCAAGCGGTTTCCGTTGGAACGAGACCGCACGCGAGGCTCTGAAACGCTTCTATAGCCGTCCCGACACTCTCAGTCTCGGCGTCTGCAACGGATGTCAGCTTATGGTCGAGCTCGGTCTTCTTTCCGGCGGCGCGCTCGGCAACGACATACGTCCCGTGGAAATGCACCACAACCTCTCGGGCAAATTCGAGTCGGAATTCGTGTCGATGAAGGTTGTCGACGACAGCAGCGTCATGTTTGGCTCCCTCAAAGGCCTTACCGCAGGTATCTGGGTGGCTCACGGCGAGGGTCGCTTCGTGACCACCGATGCGTTTAAAAAATCGGGTGTACGTGTAGCAGCCCGCTATGCATACAATAGTTACCCCGGCAATCCTAACGGTTCGGAAGGCGCTGTCGCCGCAATGTGCTCGGCCGATGGCCGCCATCTTGCACTCATGCCACACCTCGAACGCGCCATATTCCCCTGGCAATGTGCATGGTGTCCCGAATGGATGCGCGAGCTTGCCGTCACTCCGTGGCTTCAGGCCTTCACCAACGCTTTCCAGTGGCTCAAAAAAGCCCGCAAAGCTTCTTCCAAGTAAGTTATAGGGTCTCGGATTGCAAATTTTAACATTCCTGATCGGGCCGTAAAAGTCAAACCTTTTGCTAAAAGATTAAAAAACACTAAATTTGCAGTCCTTAACCTGTGCAAATACAAGAAACAACATAAAAACAAGATTATGAGTTTGAACATCATTGTGCTTGCCAAGCAGGTGCCCGACACCCGCAACGTAGGCAAAGATGCCATGAAGGAAGACGGCACCATCAACCGTGCCGCACTCCCCGCAATCTTCAATCCTGAAGACCTCAACGCCCTCGAGCAGGCGCTCCGCCTTAAGGATGCGAATCCCGGCAGCACCGTCACCATGCTCACCATGGGCCTTCCCCGTGCCGCCGAAGTTATCCGCGAGGCTATCTACCGCGGCGCAGACAAAGGCATCGTCCTCACCGACCGCGCTCTCGGAGGTGCCGACACCCTGGCCACATCTTATTCGCTGGCACAGGCCGTGAAGAAAATCGGCGACTACGACCTCATCCTCGGTGGCCGTCAGGCCATCGACGGCGACACCGCTCAGGTCGGCCCCCAGATTGCAGAAAAACTTGGTCTTCCCCAGGTGACATATGCCGAAGAGATCATCTCGGCCGAAAACGGAAAAGTCGTTATAAAGCGTCGTCTCGAACATGGTGTCGAGACAGTATCGTGCCCCATGCCCTGCGTGGTAACAGTCAACGGCTCGGCAGCCGAATGCCGCCCCCGCAACGCCAAGCGCGTCATGAAGTACAAACGCGCCGTTTCAACCTCGGAAGCCACCAAGCTTTCTGAAGCAGAAGCAGCTATCGTTGCAGCACATCCCGAGCTCACTATTCCCGAATGGGGCGCAGCTTTCGTAGAAGCAGACCCCGCTCAGATCGGTCTTCCCGGCTCGCCCACAAAGGTGAAAGCAATCGAAAACGTAGTCTTCACCGCCAAGGAAAGCCGCCGTCTCGAAAACAACGACGGTCAGATCGAAGAACTCGTGAAAGAACTCATCGCAAACCACACAATCGGTTAACACCGCTTCCAATCATTTATCACCATGTCAGACAAGAATAACCTCATAGTCTACTGCGAATACGACGAAGGCCGTGTTGCCGATGTAAGCCTCGAACTCCTCACCAAAGGCCGTCAGCTCGCCGACCGTCTCGGTGTGAAACTCGAAGCACTCGTGATCGGCGACAACCTCGAAGGTATCGAAAAGCAGATTTTCCCCTACGGAGCCGACACTGTATATAAGGTAGAAGACCGTCGTCTTTTCCCCTACACATCCAACCCGCATGCAGCTATCCTCATCAAGCTCTTCCGCGAAATCGAACCGCAAATCTGCCTCATGGGCGCCACATGCATCGGCCGCGACCTCGGTCCCCGCGTAAGCTCGTGCCTCCACAGCGGCCTTACCGCCGACTGCACCGCGCTCGAGATCGGCGACCATAAAGATCCCAAGACCGGCAAGGAATACAGCGAACTGCTCTATCAGATCCGCCCCGCATTCGGCGGCAACATCGTGGCTACGATCGTGAATCCCGAATGCCGTCCCCAGATGGCTACCGTGCGCGAAGGTGTGATGAAGAAAGAAATTCTTAATACAGAGCACAAGGGTGAAGTCATCAATCTCGACGCAAAGAAATATGTCGACGATTCCGATTTCGTTGTTGAAATCATCGACCGTCACATCGAAAAATCGAAAGTAAACATCAAGAACTCGCCTATTATCGTTGCCGGCGGCTATGGCGTAGGCAGCAAGGAAAACTTCCAGCTCCTCTTCGACCTCGCCGATACTCTCGGCGCAGAAGTAGGAGCCTCGCGCGCCGCTGTCGATGCAGGTTTCATCGAACACGAACGCCAGATCGGCCAGACCGGTGTCACCGTCCGTCCCAAGCTCTACATAGCCTGTGGCATTTCGGGTCAGATCCAGCATATCGCCGGCATGCAGGAGAGCTCGATCATCATCTCCATCAACAACGATCCCAACGCACCTATCAACACGATTGCCGACTACGTCATCACCGGCGATATGGAAGAGATCGTGCCCAAACTCATCAAGTACTATAAAAAGAACTCGAAATAATGGCAAATTACTATAACGACAACGCCGCCCTCAAGCACCACCTCCACCACCCCCTGATGGAGAAAATCGTGGCGCTCCGCGAGCGCGACTATACCGACGCCGAAAAGTTCGACTATGCTCCCGTCGACTACGCCGACGCCATGGACAGCTATGAAAAAGTGCTCGAAATCGTGGGCGAAATCTGCGGCGGACGCATTGCCGAAAACGCCGAAGACGTAGACCATCAGGGCGCATCCTGCTCCAACGGCCGCGCATACTATGCCGACAAGACAGTTGAGAATCTTGACCTCTGCCGTAAAGCAGGACTTATGGGTATGGCAATGCCCCGTCGTTTCGGCGGTCTCAACATGCCAATCACACCCTATATCATGGCTGCAGAAATCGTCAGCCGCGCCGATATCGGTTTCGAAAACCTCTGGGGCCTTCAGGACTGCGCCGAGACTCTCTATGAGTTCGGCAGCGAGGAGCAGCGCGCCAAATACATTCCCCGTGTATGCGAGGGAGAGACCATGTCGATGGACCTCACCGAGCCCGACGCCGGCTCCGACCTCCAGAGCGTAATGCTCAAGGCAACCCAGAAGCCCGACGGAACATGGGTACTCAACGGTGTGAAACGCTTCATCACCAACGGCGACAGCGACATCCACCTCGTGCTCGCCCGCTCGGAAGAAGGCACCAAAGACGGACGCGGTCTTTCCATGTTCATCTACGACAAGCGTAACGGTGGTGTCACCGTACGCCGTATCGAGAACAAGATGGGCATCAAAGGTTCGCCCACATGCGAACTCGTATATAAGAACGCTCCGGCCGAACTCTGCGGCAGCCGCCGTATGGGCCTCATCAAATATGTAATGGCCCTCATGAACGGCGCCCGCCTCGGCATCGCCGCCCAGAGCGTCGGTGTAAGCGAAATCGCATACCGCGAAGCTCACCAGTATGCCCTCGAACGCCGCCAGTTCGGAAAGGCCATCATCGAGTTCCCCGCCGTAGCCGAAATGCTCGCCATCATGAACGCCAAGCTTCAGGCATCGCGCTCGCTTCTCTACGAAACCGCCCGCTTTGTCGACATGTACAAACTCTATGAGGACATCGCCCGCGAACGCTCGCTCACTCCCGACGAACGCGCCGAAATGAAGCACTACAGCCGTCTGGCCGACGCCCTCACTCCCCTTGCAAAAGGCATGGGCAGCGAGTACTGCAACCAGAACGCTTACGACTGCATCCAGATCCACGGCGGATCAGGCTTCATGAAGGACTATGCCTGCGAACGCGTATACCGCGATGCACGCATCACTTCCATCTACGAGGGAACAACCCAGCTGCAGGTAGTAGCCGCTATCCGCCACGTCACCACCGGTACATACAAGGCTCTTATCGACAGCTATGTCGCTGAAGGCATCCCCGCCGAATTCCAGGCTCAGGCCGACGTCCTTGCCAAGCTTACAGCCGACTATGAAGCCGCGGTTGCCAAAGTGACAGCAGTAGGCGACAACAAATATCTCGACTTCATGGCCCGTCGCCTCGTCGAGATGGCAGGCGACATCATCATGTCGTATCTCCTCCTCAAAGACGCCAAAACCGACGCCTCCTTCACCGACGTAGCCACCGTCTACACCAAGTTCGCCCAGGCCGAAGTAGCCCGCCACATCGAATTCATCAACAACTTCGATCCCGCCCAGCTCGCAGCCTACGGCATCAACTGATTAAGAATTTATAACGAATAACTATTCGTTCCCTTTAAGCAACAAGCTCCGGACTCCCCTCCGGAGCTTTTCTTTTATAGACATCTAAATTGCTAGATAATATAATATTATATATCTTTGCAAAAAGATTATGTTCATTTAACAATATCTTACAATTTGCAACCCAACAAATTTATCAATTTGAATCTCGACTCTATACTTAGATAAATTTAATAAGTTTTTTTTCGCAATGAGAAATTCTTTAATTTTTATAATTTGCATATTCTCTATAACATTAAATGCTATTGCAAATAATAAGACAGTAAAATTTGATGGAATAGCAATTTTCGATAGCATTTCTAATTTTTCAGAGAAATTAGAAAAAAAGGGATATGAAAAGACAGATAAATCAGACTATAAAGGCGACAATGATGGACTGTTTAGTAATTCTATAATTCGAATCCAATATTTCGAAAGACAATCTAAGATAAAGACAGTCAGGGTATATACTGCAGAATCTGATAATTGGAACGATTTAGCAATCAATTACAATTATTGGAAAGAATATCTGAAAAAACGATATGGAACTCCAAATAAAGAAATAGAACAATTTGACTATTCAATCCCACATACAACTTCTGCAGAAAAGATTGCTGCGTTGAAGAAAAATCTATGTTTCTTCGTAACAACCTATAAAGGAAAAGATGGATTAATTGTTTTACGATTAAACAGTACAGATGAATTTGGTTGTCGCCCAGAGATTACATATGTGAATATGGATATAGTCCACGATTATTTAGAGTCGGTCAATCACCTAAAATTCATGAATATTCCTTTGAACGGACCAATGGACTCATTCAACCGTGAATTAATCAATAAAAAATTCAAATATAAACATAACATTGATGATATTGCTGTATTTACAGGAGAATTTGCAGGCTACGCAGACTGCAATCTATTCGTATATCCTGTAATAGGACATGACATCGTATACAGTGTCACCGTAACGTTCCCTCAGTGTGAAGATTGGAATACGGTTTATTCTGAATACACTTTCCTCAAAAAGATTTTAATAAAAAAATATGAATCACCGTTTCAATCCGAAGATATATTTCAGACAAAAGCTCAGTTAAACAAAGATCAAAATCAAAATAGATCTACTACCTCAGATCAAGTTCAATATAATACGATGTTTGAACTTAAGAATGGTGAAATCATATTATCAATAGCTAAAACGAACACCGGTTTTACCAATTACTATTATGTTCAATTGACATACATAGATAGTTTTAATTCTGCATTAAATCCCACTCATGATATTATTTCTAATGCAATGAATGATTTATAACTAACAATAATTTCTTTTCTATCACAATTCTGTATGCTGATTATTCCGGCAATCAAAGATTCTGACGGAATTGTGCAAGGGATTGGCGGAATTGTGTAAGGCGGAGATTGGGGCGGTTTTGTAATTTTGCGACATGGAATTACAGAACTTCGCACATGCTTTTCTGGCGATTCTCAATGGAATGTCGCCTTATATATTGCTCGGCTTTCTTGTTGCAGGCATTCTTCATGCGTTCGTGAGACCCTCGGCCATGAGCCGTCATCTTGGCGGACGTGGTATCAGACCGGTTGTCAAGGCAGCGCTTTTCGGCATACCGTTGCCTCTGTGTTCGTGTGGCGTGCTGCCGGCGGCAGTGTCGCTCTATCGGCGCGGAGCCTCGAAAGGCGCCACCACATCTTTCCTTATTGCGACACCACAGACCGGCGTGGATTCTATAGCAGCTACATATTCTCTCCTTGGCTTGCCATTCGCCATTCTGCGCCCTCTGGCAGCGCTTATCGGCTCAGTTGCGGGAGGTTTCGCAGTAGACCACAGCGACAAGGAGGCGAAAAAGAACATCACAGAATTATCGACAGAGGACGACCGCCTGCCCTCAGGCTTTTTTGCCCGTTGCGTAGCCGCCGTCCGCTATGGATTCGTAGATATGGTTGCGTCCGTAGGAAAATGGCTTGTAATCGGTCTGATTGTCGCCGCACTAATCACAGTCTTCGTACCCGACAGCTTCTTCACCTCCCTCAGCCGATACCCTCTGCTTGCCATGATTGCAGTGGTAATAGTGGCGATACCGATGTATATATGTGCCACCGGATCCATACCGATCGCTCTGTCCCTCATGCTCAAAGGCCTTTCGCCGGGCATAGCTTTCGTAATGCTTATGGCAGGCCCCGCCGCCAATTTCGCCTCCATAATCCTTCTTGGCAAGACATATGGCAAGCGCACTACTGCAGTCTATGTCGGTTCGGTGGTCATCACGGCAATTCTTTTCGGACTCGCTATCGATCTCCTTCTTCCGGCCTCCTGGTTTATCCCCCCGACAGGCTCTCTCAGTGATGCATGTCATCATTCTCCCGCAATTTTCGATACCGTATGTTCGGCATTGCTCGCCCTACTGCTTATATATGCTGCAATAAGCCGGCGTCATCATCATCACTCACATAATTTACCTACAGAAATGAAGAAAACTTATAAAATCGACGGCATGGCATGTCCTCACTGCAGCGCCAATGTCGAAAAGACTATCCGCGCTCTCGACGGCGCAGACGAAGTAAACGTAGACCTCGCGACAGGCAAAGCAGAAGTCGTCGGAGACGTATCTCCTGCGAAAGTAGCCGAGGCTGTTCGGCTTGCAGGCTACGAATGTACAGAGTTGGCAGGGAACTGAACAGAATTCCGGTTGCTCATGTGACCGGAATTTCTTATTTTTGCTCTTCAAATGGGTGTCTTAATAATATCTAAAATGAAAATCGCTTACATAAATTCTCTGATTCTTGCATTATCTCTGTGCGCCTGCCACAATGCTGCCGACGACCATATAGGTCACGACCACAGCCACGATCATGAAATCCATGAAAGCCATATCGGCCACAAAGACCATGAGGGTCATCAACCCGAAGCCGAACATGCCCACGAAGGTGAAATCAGCCTCCACGACGAGGTGGCCGAACGTTTCGGTGTAAGATTTGATACAATCAGCCCCGGGGAGTTTCACGAGGTTGTACGTGTAAGCGGCCGTGCGGACGCCTCCGTGTCGAGCGCAGGTGTTGTATCGGCACCAATTTCAGGTATCGTACACTTTTCGAAAGGAATCAATGCGTGCAGCCATGTACGGCCAGGTTCCGTTATCGCGACCATAGACCCGGCTTCGACTCTCGGCGGAGACGCCAACGCCGCCGCCAAAGCTGTTCTTGATGCCGCCAAACGAGAACTCGACCGCATAAAACCCCTATACGAAGAGCGCCTCGTGACAGCTACCGAATATAACGCCGCAGTGGCAGCCTACGAACAGGCGAAGGCTGCATATAGTCCACGCGCCAACGGCGGCCATGCCACAGCGTCGCTCGGAGGGTGTATCAGCACGCTAAATGTAGCAGAAGGACAATATGTCGAAGCCGGAGAACCGATAGCGACGATAACATCCGACAAAGAGCTGACTTTGCGTGTGGAGCTGCCTCGCCGTTATCTGCCAATGGCCTCCTCGTTTACCGAGGCTATCATTGAGCAGCCTTTCAGCAATCCGATTCATATTGACCTTAAAGGCATGCACTCTCCTGTATCGCAATCGGGTACACCTTCGGCATATGTGCCGCTGTTTTTCACGGTTTCGCATGAGCACGGTCTTACACCCGGCGCAACTTTCACCGCATTCCTCGCCGGCTCGAAGCGCGATGGTGTAGTCACGCTGCCGCTTTCGGGCATTTCAGAGCAGCAGGGCGCTTATTTTGTATATGAGCGCGTACACCCCGAGGCATATGTCAAGCGCCGCGTAACCCTCGGAACATCCGACGGCGAACGCGTTGAAATAAAAAGCGGGCTGTCCCGAGGCGCGGTTGTCGTGAGCGAAGGCGCCACAGCCGTGCGTCTTGCCGAAACCGGTTCGGCGATCCCCGAAGGTCATACCCATAACCACTAAACAGAGAGGATATGCTGAACCGAATAATCCGTCTCTCTCTCGACAACCGTCTCGCCGTCCTCATCATATCGGCTCTTATCCTCGTAGCGGGCACACTCACGCTCATGCGTATGGAAGTGGATATTTTTCCCGACCTGAACGCACCGACCGTCGTAGTGATGACAGAAGCACCCGGCCTTGCGCCGGAAGAGGTAGAAACCGTGGTAACATATCCTGTAGAGACAGCCGTAAACGGCTCTACGGGGGTACGTCGCGTACGCTCCACATCTACCACCGGATTCTCCGTAGTCTGGGTGGAATTCGACTGGGGAACCGACATATACCGTGCCCGACAGATTGTCGGCGAACGCCTCGACGAAGCCGCCGACGCACTTCCTCCCGGCGTCGGCAAGCCGATGATGGGCCCCCAGTCGTCGATTCTCGGCGAAATCATGATCATCGGCCTCACTGCCGACAGTACGTCGATGCTCGAACTACGCCGTATTGCCGAAAAGACTATCAGACCGCGTCTTCTTGCTCTCGGAGGCGTATCACAGGTGAGTGTCATCGGAGGCGACGCACCCGAATATCGCATCAACCTCGATCCCGAGATGATGAAGCTCTACGACGTAAGCCTTGACGATGTGATGGCTGCCACCGACGGATTCAACGCCAATGCAGGCGGCGGTGTACTCTACGACTACGGAAACGAATACATTGTAAAAGCCCAGCTCAACACAACAGAGCCCACCGAACTCGGCTCTGCCGTTGTGAAGGCCGGACCCGACGGTTCGGTCGTAACCATAGCCGACATCGCTGCCGTCGATGTCGGACCGCGTCTGCCCCGTCTCGGTGTCGCATCTGTCGAAGCCACACCGGCGGTCATAGTCACTGTGACAAAGCAGCCCGGAGCGGGAACAATACAGCTTACCGAAGCCATCGACAAGGCCCTTGCCGATCTTCAGACAACAATGCCGCACGACATCAAGGTATCGACAGATATCTTCCGCCAGTCTGAATTCATATCCAATTCCATATCCAATCTCCAGCGGACATTGCTCGAAGGAGCGTTCTTCGTGGTACTTGTGCTGTTCTTCTTCCTTATGAACCTGCGTACCACGATAATCTCTATCGTGGCTCTCCCCCTGTCTATAATCGTGACGGTACTTATACTCAACGCCATGGGTTATACCGTCAATACCATGAGTCTCGGCGGTATTGCCATCGCCATTGGCTGCCTTGTCGACGATGCCATTGTCGATGTGGAAAATGTCTATAAACGCATACGAGAAAACGCAGCTCTTCCGCCACAGGAACGCCGTAATATGCTCAAAGTTGTCTATGAAGCATCGGCGGAAGTACGTATGCCTATCTTCAACTCCACGCTCATCATAGCCGCCGCATTCCTGCCGCTGTTCTTCCTGACTGGTATGGAAGGCCGCATGCTCAAGCCTCTCGGCGTATCGTTCCTTGTGGCGCTCGGCGCCTCGACAATCGTTGCGCTCACCCTCACCCCGGTGCTTTGCAGCTTCCTCTTGGGTAACCGCAAAGAAAATTCGAACCTATCCCGCGAGCCGAAGCTTACGGTAGCCATGCGCAACGCCTATTCGAAGTCGCTCGAAGCGGCTCTGCACCATAAGAAAGCACTGTTGACCGGTACGGGCATGTTGTTTGTAGCCGCTCTCGCGCTCTTCTTCACACTTGGCCGCGGATTCCTGCCCCCCTTCAACGAAGGCTCGTTCACCATCAACGTATCGACCCTTCCGGGCATATCGCTTGAAGAAAGCGACAAAATAGGCCGCGAAGCCGAGCGTATAATCCTCGAGACTCCCGAAGTACTCACCGTCGCCCGCAAGACAGGCCGCGCCGAACTCGACGAGCATTCCCTCGGCGTCAATGTATCGGAAATCGAAGCGCCCTACCGGCTTACCGACCGCCGCCGCGGCGAAGTCGCCCGCGATCTCCGCAAACGCCTCGGCGAGATTCCCGGCGCAGTGGTCGAAATCGGGCAACCTATATCGCACCGAATCGATGCCATGCTCTCGGGATCGCAGGCACAGATCGCCATCAAGATATTCGGCAGCGATCTCGAACAGCTATATTCAATCGGCAAACAGGTAAAAGAAGCAGCGGAGGATATACCCGGGCTCGTAGATATCAACATCGAACAGCAGACCGAACGCCCTCAGCTTCTCATACGCCCGCGACGCGATGCTCTCGCTCTGCACGGTATCCGTCTCGGTGATTTCGGAAAAGCTATCGAGACTGTTATGGGCGGTACTGTTGTCGCACAAGTCTATGAAGACGGGTTCGCCTATGACGTCGCTGTCATAGCTGCCGACGGTCATCGCGACCGTCTCGACAAGATTGGCAGTCTCACTCTCGACGGAGTACGCGGCAAAGTGGCACTCGCAGAGGTTGCCGATATCATATCGACTACAGGACCTAACACTGTAAACCGCGAGAATGTGAAACGGCGCCTGCTCGTATCGGCCAATGTCGACGGGGGAGACCTCAGTGGATCTGTCGACAAACTGCGCGAAAAAATCGAAAAAACTGTAGTACTCCCCGAGAACTACTATATCAGCTATGGAGGCCAGTTCGAAAATGAACAGGCAGCTTCACGAACCTTGCTCTGGACTTCGTTAGGAGCTCTTCTGGTCATATTCATGCTTCTTTACGGCGAATTCAAAAATGCGGCCGAAGCCGCAGTGATTCTCGTCAACATGCCTCTGGCACTCATAGGCGGCATATTCATGCTTGCCATAACCGGAGGAGAACTCAACATCCCGGCCATAATAGGATTCATATCGCTGATGGGTATAAGTACCCGAAACGGCATGCTTCTCATCACCCGATATAACCATCTTAAACTGGAGGGTGAAGACCTTGCAAGACGTATCGCACACGGTTCTTCCGACCGACTGCTCCCGATCATTATGACGGCGCTGACCTCGGCCCTCGCCCTTATACCCCTCGCTGTCAACGGGTCAGCGGCAGGAAACGAAATCCAGGCACCAATGGCCATCGTGATTCTTGGAGGTCTCATCAGCTCCACAGCACTTAACATTTACGTTGTTCCCGCACTATATCAAATTCTAAACCAAAAGAAATCAGACCGATGAAAAAACTTCTGTTACCTGCAATACTTCTTGCGCTTGCGTCCGGCCATACCGCCGCATCCACACTCCACGACAGATTCGCCACACCCGGCGATTCTGTACAAACGTCAGTTTACTGGTACTGGCTCGGCGGAAACATTTCTGCCGACGGAGTCCGCAAGGATCTCGAGGCAATGAAAAAAGCAGGCATAAACCGCGCTTTCATCGGCAACATTGATATCGGTGAGATCAATACTCCATTCAACAAAATAAAATTGTTCACACCCGAATGGTGGGAAGTTATACATGCCGCTCTCAAAAAGGCGAGTGAACTCGACATAGAAATCGGAATTTTCAACTGCCCCGGCTGGAGTCAGGCAGGTGGCCCCTGGATAGAAGCGGGGCAGGCCATGCGATATCTTGACAACGTAAAGACAGAAATCGATGGAGGACGCCTGATAAACATCGCCCTTCAATCTCCGTCCGACGACTTTCAGGATGTGCGGGTAATCGCCTTTCCTACACCAAAAAACGACATTCCATCGCTGAAAGCTACGGCAAGCGGTATAAACGGTGATGCCTCGAACGCAGTCGACGGGAACCCCGATACCGAGGTATTTTTCGATGAATCGGGCCGTGCGGTCTTCGATATCACAGCGCCTACCGATTTTACTCTTCGCAGCCTTGAAATAGCCCCCGCTTTCCGGCCGATCCGCACTGATGTTTTGCTCGAAGTAAAAGAAGGCGACAGATACCGAGAGCTCGCCTCATTCACCATAGACCGCACCAATCCAAGTGTAGAAGTCGGCTGGGCACCTTTCGCGCCCGTATCCATCAGCGTACCCACTACGGTAGGCAATGAATTCCGTCTGTCATTTACCGGAGCTGGTAAAGACACCGGCATCAAAGACATCGCGTTCTCAAGCGTACCGCGGGTAGAGCGCTATGCCGAAAAAAATCTTTCAAAGATGTTTCAGTCACCCCTGCCCTATTGGGAAGAATACCAGTGGCGCATGCAGCCTGAAGCATACAACCTCCCCGGAACAGTGGCTGCTGCAGATGTCATTGATATCAGCGACTGTCTCAAAGGAGACAGTATTGTCTGGAACGCACCTGAAGGCCGCTGGACTGTCATGCGTACAGGCATGCGTCCGACGGGAATTACAAACGGCCCGGCAGCCCCGGAAGGCACCGGTATGGAAGTGGACAAGCTCACCACCGCCTATCTGCAGCATCATTTCGATTCCTTTATCGGCGAAATCCTGCGTCGCATACCGGCCGAAGACCGCAGGACATTCCGCGTGATCGTGGCCGACAGCTATGAAAAAGGCGGCCAGAATTTCACCGACACATTCCTTTCCGACTTCGCCGAGCGCTACGGATATGATCCGCTGCCCTATCTGCCGGTATACGACGGCACTGTTGTCGGAAGCCGCGATATCTCCGACCGTTTCCTCTGGGACATGCGCCGCTTTGTGGCCGACAGACTCGCATACGCCCACATCGGCGGCATGCGCGACATGGCCCATAAACACGGTCTCACCCTATGGCTCGAAAATTACGGCCACTGGGGCTTCCCCGGCGAGTTCCTGCAATACGGCGGCCAGTCCGACGAAGTTTCCGGTGAATACTGGAGCGAAGGAACTCTTGGCGATATAGAAAACCGCGCGGCCTCGTCATGCGCCCATATCTACGGCAAGACGAAAGTATCAGCCGAATCGTTTACCGCAGCAGGCAATGATTTCGGCCGCTATCCCGCTGTTATGAAACAGCGCGGCGACCGTTTCTTCGCCGAGGGTATCAACAACAGCCTCCTTCATGTAAATATCTCCCAGCCGTCCGACACCCTACCCGGCATGAACGCCTGGTTCGGCAACGAATTCAACCGCAACAATACATGGTTTAAACAGATAGATCTCTTCACATCCTATCTCAAACGCTGCAACTATATGCTCCAGCAAGGTCTGAATGTAGCTGATGCCGCATATTTCATCGGAGAGGACGCCCCCAAGATGACCGGCATCACAGATCCAGCCCTTCCACGCGGATATCAGTTCGACTACATAAACGGCGAAGTGCTTCTCGACCGCATGACCGTGCGCGACGGCAAATGGACTCTTCCGCACGGTACACAGTACCGTATCCTTGTGCTTCCTAAACTTGAGACCATGCGGCCCGAACTGCTCGAACGCCTCAAGACACTCGTTGCCGAAGGCGGTGTCATTCTCGGACCGGCGCCCCGCCGCTCGCCGTCGCTTGAAGGATATCCTCACGCAGACGAGAAAGTAGCCGACATGGCAGCTGAACTATGGAAAGGCATTGACGGTAAAAACGTGAAGGCAGCCCGCTATGGCAAAGGCACCGTTCTCTCGGGCATGGATATGACTGAAGCTCTCGCATATATCGGCTGCGGACCCGATTTCAGCACAGACATCCCCGTCCATGTCGATTACGGCCACCGCACCGCAGATGGCCGCGAAATATACTTCATATCGAACCAGACCCCGGAAAGAGTTGATTTCAACGGCACCTTCCGTGCAACAGGCCTTGTGCCCGAACTCTGGAACGCCATAGACGGAAGCATCCGTCTTCTGCCGGAATATACTGCCGACACCAAAACGACAACCATACCTCTGGTTCTCGAACCTTTTGAAAGCGCCTTCATCGTATTCGGAAACGGTTCGCAGACAAAAACCGGCAAGAACTTTCCGGAGCCAGTCACCCTACAGACCCTCGACGGACCCTGGCAGATCGGCTTTGAGCAAGAACGCCGCGGTCCTGAAAAAACAGTCAAAGTCAAAGAGATCAAGGATCTCAGCCAATGGGATGACGAAGCAGTGCGACATTTTTCCGGCACAATCGACTATGAGACATCGTTCAAACTCAAAAGACTGCCTGAGAATGAAAGAATGTTCATAAACACAGGCAAGGTCGGCGTTATGGCAAAGATATATATCAACGGCAAATATGCCGGAGGAGTATGGACTGCACCTTACCGTGTAGATATCACCGACTTTGTAAAAAAAGGCAAGAACACCATACGCATCGAGGCCGTCAACAACTGGATCAACCGTCTGATAGGCGACAGTGCGCTCCCCGAGGACGAACGTCATACCTGGACTGCCAACAATCCTGGACGCCCCGACGCACCTCTCCAGCCCTCAGGTCTTCTAACTACCCCTATCATCGAAACCATAGCCTACTAACGGAATGAAAAAGCGCACCATATTATATATGTTGGCGGCTATAATGCCGGGTGTACTGACAGCTCAGTCGGCTTTCGAAACCGCCGTACAGAGTATTGTCGATACAAACGCCGATCTACAGGCCAGACACAGCCGCTACCTGAGTGATATCGAAGCTGAAAAAGCCGAGAACCAACTTAATGGCCCGGAAGCAGAACTTGAATATAAATTCGCTCCATCCGGAGTCGAAAACAGGTGGGGAGTCTCCGTAAGCCAGGCTTTCGACTGGCCCGGACTATATGGTGCACGACGGAAAACGGCCCGGTATAATGCCGAGGCTTTCCGCATGCTTTATGAGGCAGACCGTAACGCCGTGGCACTCGAAGCGCGCACACTCCTTCTGGATTACATACAGGCATTGCACAACGTCGCACTCCTCACCGAAGCCGAGAACAATCTACGGAGTCTCGATGAAAATCTCTCCAAAGCCTATGAACGCGAAAGCGCCACAATACTTATGGTGAAAAAAACTCGCCGCGAACTATTCGAAATCTCCGGGCGACGTGCCGATGCCGAATCGACACTCCTGCGCATCAAGGAAACACTCAAGGCAATGGGCGATGGAAATGTGACTCTCGACGGCGTAACCACTTTTCCAGACTCTCCACTGCGTCCGCTTGCCGACTATCGCGCCACCATGCTTATCGCCGATCCGACTCTGGCGGCACACTCACGCCTCATAGATGCCGCCGACGCCGGTATATCGGTCAATAAAGCCGGAAGACTGCCATCGTTTTCCCTCGGATACGTACACGATTACGAGGAAGGCTTCCACTTCAATGGTTTCAGCGTCGGCATTTCACTTCCGTCATGGGGCAAGAACCACAGTACATCGGCAGCTAAAGCCGCTGCTCTGGCTGCAGGATTCGAGAAAGAAGACTATGCCCAGAACCTTGAGGCAAATCTTGTCACCGATTGGAATGAGGCCCAAGACCTTGCCAGACGTCTTGTTCCTGTAAAGAATGAATTTGCCGGCGACAACTATCTCGAACTTCTGGCAAAATCCTACGACGGAGGCCAGATCACAATTTTCGAATACCTGCGCGAGATCAACGAATATATAGATTTCAAGATAAACCTCACCGAACTCGAACACCGCTACAACACGGTTCTGACTCGCCTCAACCGATATAATACCACTGCCGCGGAATGATAGTGACAGAGCGCTACAATATATCGATGTCCGCAGAATGGGATGCCGCCGTTGCAGCCTCGCGCAACGGCACATTCCTGCATATGCGCGGCTACATGGACTATCACAGTGACCGTTTCACCGATTTTTCGCTTGTGGCACGCACTGAAAAAGGACATATCGCCGCCATCCTGCCGGCCGAGTGCAAAGGCTCTATCCTCCGCTCTCACGGCGGTCTTACTTACGGGGGCTGGCTGATGAGCGACAAGGCCGACATGAACACGATGCTTGAAGTGTGGAAATCGGCCCGTGATTTTGCAACAGACAACGGATTCGATACACTAATTTACAAGCCCGTGCCTCATATCTTCCACCGCTATCCTGCAGAAGAAGATCTCTACGCGCTTTTCCGCCACAAGGCCTCCATCCAGTCCGTGCAGATATCGTCAGTGATCGATCTTGACCGTCCTCTGCCCTTCGACCAAAACGCACGCCGGGGGGTCGCAAAAGCACGCAAACGGTCTCTGGCTGTCAGAGAAAGCGATGATTTTGCTACTTTCTGGAAAATCCTCTGTGCGGTTCTTGCCGAGCGACATGCAACCGCACCCGTGCACACTGTCAGCGAAATCGGCCTGCTTGCAAACCGCTTTCCCGACAATATACGCCTCTTCGGAGTATTTGAGGGAGAAAAGATGATCGCCGGTACGGTATTGTACATATCACAGACTACGGCGCACGCCCAATATATAGCTTCCGATACCAGAGGACGTGAAACAGGCGCTCTGGCAATGCTCTTCGACACTCTCGTGAAACAATTCAGCGGATCGGTACGTTATTTCGATTTCGGAACATCGAACGAAGACGGCGGTCTCGTGCTCAACGCCGGTCTCGTCCGGCAGAAATGTGGCTTCGGCGCACGTGCCGTAGCCTTTAACACCTACAAAGTCTCATGGCAATAATCGATTATAAAAATGTGGAAATCCACCGCAACGAGCATGTCGCTCTCCGTGGTGTGAATCTAACTGTAAACAAAGGTGAGTTCGTGTATCTGCTCGGCAAAGTAGGCAGCGGCAAGACCTCGCTTATGAAATCGATGTATGCCGAGGTTCCGGTAGCCGACGGCGAGGCTCACGTGCTCGAATATGATCTCAGGTCTATCGGGCGTCCTGAAATACCATTCCTGCGCCGCAGAATCGGAATTGTCTTTCAGGATTTCCAGCTGCTGACCGACCGCACGGCATTCGATAACCTCGACTTCGTGCTCCGTGCCACCGGCTGGAACGATCGCCAACAGCGCACACACCGTATCGAAGAGGTACTTTCCGCTGTCGGGATGACATCAAAAACCTACAATATGCCCCATCAGATGTCGGGCGGCGAACAGCAACGCATAGTCATGGCCCGCGCCCTCCTCAACGAGCCGTCGCTCATCATAGCCGACGAACCCACGGGCAATCTCGATCCGGAGACAGCCGAACAGGTGATGGATCTTCTCTACCGTGTGTCTCGTTCGAACGGCCGTACCGTAATTGTGGCGACCCATAACACGGCCTTCCCGCGTCTGTTTCCAGGACGCATACTGCGTTGCGTAGACAAGAAACTGCTCGAATAAACCATGTACGGCCCCACGGTGTTGTATATGCAGAACTTTAACATAAAACACATATTATCATGAGTGATTTCAATCAACTTATTCAAGAAAACAAACCGACACTTGTAGACTTCTTCGCCACATGGTGCGGTCCCTGCCGCATGCAGGCTCCTATCCTCGAAGATGTAAAACAGCGTGTAGGCGACAAAGCCAACATACTCAAGGTAGACATCGATGCCAATCAGGAACTGGCAGCCCGCTACGGCGTACGTTCGGTTCCGACCCTGATAATGTTCAAAAACGGTGAGGCCGTATGGCGTGCCGTAGGCGTACAGCAGGCATCTCTGCTGGAAGAAAAAATCAAAGATCATCAGGAAACTAAATCCGACGAATTCTGAAAAAACTCCAACTCTCCTAATCATGACCACCGACAACAATACAGATAAACTGCTGGCCCAGTATCTGAACGAGGCCAAGCCTCTTCTTGTAGAATTTTTCAACCCTGAAAAAGAATGCTGTCAGGCAATGCAGCATGTAATCGACGACTTGCGCCACCGCATAGGCGACAAAGCCAATATCCTGCAGATCGACGGGAAAAACAACGAGGATCTCATGGCACAATATAAAATAGCCACATATCCGTCGTACATTCTCTTCAAAGACGGCCAGGAAGCATGGCGCGACAGCGGACGGAAACCGGTTCAGGAACTTGAACATATGGTACGCAGTTTCATCTGATCCACAACAAAGCTCCGCCGGATTTCAAAGCCCCGCGGGGCTTTTTTATTTGGCCAAACGCATGCTTATTCACCGTTATTTGCTATTTTTGCATAAGAATTACAACATATAACACCGACCATGCTCAAAGGTATAATCGCAATCACCGGCAAACCCGGTCTTTACAAGCTGCTTAGCCGCGGCAAGAACAATCTCATCGTAGAAAATATCACCACCGGCAAACGCACGCCCACCTATCCTCATGAAAAAGTGGTGTCAATTCCCGATATCTCCATATATACAGAAGGTGGCGACACACCTCTCACCGACGTATTGCAGAAAGTATACGAGGTAACCGAAGGCAAGCCGGTAGATCTCAAAAATTTCGCCGACGGAGATGCCCTTCGCGAATACTTCGGCACAATCCTGCCCGATTTCGACCGTGAACGCGTATACACTACGGATATCAAGAAACTCTTCTCCTGGTACAATATACTGATCGCCGCCGGAGTCACCGAATTCAAAAATCAGGAAATTGCCGAAGATCAGGCTGCAGAAGCCGCAGAGGCCGCAGACGAGGCCGAAACCAAATAATCGTCAATATTTATAGAAATTATTTCCTGTCACAAACAAAGGCGACAACCCTTCATCGAGTCGTCGCCTTTTTTTCTTACCTTATCAGCCATGTCATCACGTTTCCTATTAACTGCTCTTCTTATTTTTTACGTAGCGTCGCTGTCGGGAAAGACTCAAAAAACAGAACGTCAGAAATATGACGTCGCAGCATTTTTATATCCGGCCTATGCCTCTGACGATCCGCGTCTACGGCCTTTCTGGCCTATGGGTATCGGCGAATGGGAAACGGTAATGACTGTCGGCGACAGATATCCGGGGCATTACTGGAACCGCAAACCTCTCTGGGGATATATCAACGAGGCAGATCCTGCGGTAATGGAAATGGAAACCAACCAGGCGACAAGTCATGGCGTAAACGTATTCATCTTCGACTGGTACTGGTATGACGGGCGTCCGTTCATGGAGACTACCCTTGACAACGGCTTCCTAAAAGCCGCCAATGTCGACAAAATGCAGTTCTATCTCATGTGGGCAAATCATGATGTCCTCAATCTCTGGGACACGCGCCTGGCCCGCTACAACGAAAACAATGTAATCTGGACAGGCAAGGTCGACCGTGAGGAATTCGAAAAAATATGCCGCCGCAATATCGAGAAATATTTCAAGCATCCCCAATATTACAAAATCGACGGCAAACCTGTATTCATGATATACGATATTCCCCAGCTCATCGCAGGGCTTGGAGGCATTGAAGAGACCGCGGCTGCCTTACAGTGGTTTAAAGACGAGACAAAACGTGCAGGCTTCCCTGGACTCGAACTACAGATCACCATGTGGTCAATAAACCTCAACCACAGCGGACTCGATGCAGGAAAGACCGGAAATCCGAGCGACAATTTCGTAAAAAAACTCGGTTTCACCAGCGGCACACACTACCAGTTTGTTCACTTCACCGATGTCAACGACGACTATGAAAATATAATGAGCCGGGTGGAAAACGAATGGGCGCGTATCGACAGCACATACACTTTTCCATATTATCCGCACATAAGTGTGGGCTGGGACAACAGTCCGCGCACACAGCACAGCGCCGTAGTACGCAACAATACTCCCGAAAACTTCGAGAATGCTCTCCGCAAAGCCAAGGCATACGCCGACGCTCATCCTGGCCAGGCACCGCTCATCACCATAAACAGCTGGAATGAATGGACCGAAACAAGCTTCCTCCAGCCCTGTAATCTCTACGGATATGGCTATCTCGAGGCTATACGACAGGTTTTCGGCCCTAAAAAATAGACCGACATACTTGACCAATCCATTATCTATAATAACGACTTAAATGAAAAGAACATTCTCCACAGCAGGAATTATAGCATCCATTGCAATAATAGGAGCCACAGGAACCATGCAGGCCGGTGTAGTATCCGGACGGATAATCGCGGATGGAAAAGGTGTGGCAGGCGTTCCCGTATCAGACGGTTACACGATAGTCACGACTGATAAGGCAGGCCGCTATACACTTGAGACCGATAAAAAACTCGGATATATTTTCTATACTCTACCGGCCGGGTATGAGCCTGACACACTGAAAGCCGCCTGCGAACCGGCAATCTGGGCACATCTCGACAACGCCAATCCCGATTCCGACGAAATTCATGATTTTGAACTGTTCCCTGCCGACAACAAAAAATTCGATCTTGTTGTTGTGACAGATATCCATCTTGCAGACCGAGCCGACGATATCGCACAGTTCAAGGCCGGTTTCATGCCCCGGATAAGAGAATATGTGAAACAATCGGAAGTGCCTGTATATACCGTGGCACTCGGCGATCTCAGCTGGGACCGATACTGGTATACGAACGGCTACGGGCCATCAGACTTCACGGAAACCCTTCGCGAAGTCGAATACCCTACTCTGTTTTTTCCCGTGACAGGCAACCACGACAACGATCCGGCCATTCCTGAAGGCCCCGATACGGATTTCAAGGCTTCCGAACCATTCCGCAGGAATATGGCGCCGTCGTATTACTCATTCAATCTCGGAGATGCTCATATCGTGGTTCTTGACGACATTGTGTATAAAAACGAATTCAATCCGCAACGCAAATATGCCAAAGGAATTGTCGGTAACCGAAATTACGACGGCTATATAACCGACGAACAGCTCGACTGGCTCCGCCGCGATCTCGAACTTGTGGCCGATAAATCCAAGCCCCTTGTCATATGCATGCACATACCCGCATGGCGTCTAACATTCGACGGTAAATTCACAGCCTATCCGAGCCAGGGCAAAAACGGAGAAAATTCGATAAAGCTGGCAGAAACGGTGAAGGACTTCGAGAAAGTACGCGTACTTACCGGACATACACACTTCAATACACACGTCACCGCCCCCGACTATCCTAATATACACGAAGACAACGTATCGGCTCTATGCTGTATATTCTGGAATACCAAAGCCGTCGGCGGACGTGACATATGCTCCGACGGCTCGCCGGCAGCATTCAAAGTATATAGTTTCGACGGCAAGAATTTCACATCAAAATTCGAAGGCATCGCAGAATGCGACCGCAAACCGTTCCGCATCTACGATATGAATACAGTCAAAAACACATATGGCAACGACTCTCTGTATATAAAATATATCGAAACCTATCCGAAGCGTACAGATTATTCCAAATTCGACGACAATATGGTACTGATCAACATATTCGACTATGAAGACGCAGGCATTGTCACTGTGAGCGAAGAAGGCGAGATTCTGCCTGTAGAACGACTTATGGCCGACGATCCCATGCAGATCGCCGCTTATCCCGTCGAACTCTTCCGCCAGCTCGGCAAGGCGCCTGTCAATGATGCCGTTCGGGTTAACAATCATATGTTCATAGCCAGAGCAAAAACCGCAGACCGCCCTGTGACTGTCACATATACCGATGCCTACGGACATACAACCACCGAAATACTCGAGCGTCCGGGCCGTTTTGATATCGGGATGTAACGGAAAACAATTATTTCGGTGCGTGTGAATGCTAATCGGGGATTTTTGTTTAACTTTGCAATCCGAACAAGAAAGATTGAACATTAACATATATGATAAACCGTAGTTTAATCAGAATCAAGACCGTCCAGATTCTTTATTCGTTTCTGCTGACTCGAAAGGATTTCAAACTCGAAAATGCGCCTGCCGACACCGACAGCTCCCGCGAGCGTCAGTTCGCATATTCGGTTTATCTCGACCTCCTCATCTTACTTCTCAAACTGAACGGCATGCCTCTCGGCTCCGGCTCCGGACGTACCCTTGAAACCGATCCCGGCCTGAAAAAGAACCGCGTTGGCAAAGCCATGCGTGAGAATACGGATATGACGGCCCTGCTTATGAAAAACCGCAGCCGACTGTCTAAATTCGACTCGTGCCTTGATGAAATTCTCAGTTCCGTGACTGCTTCCGCAGTCTACGGCGACTACAAACGCAAGCGCAAACTCCAGATGGCCGACGATGTTGCGTTCTGGAATACCGTTTTCACAACTATAATACGCAAGCATAAAGGCGTAGAGCGAGTGCTCCGACGCGACGAGAATTTCAGCCATCTCGGCTTCGACAACGGCATGAAGATGTTCTCCGCGACCCTTATGTCGTTTGACGACACACGCGCCACATATCTCAAGGCGCGCAACGATCTCGACAAGTCGCTCGCCATGGCCTACGATCTTTACCATGCTCTCCTGCTCCTGCCGGTCTATATCACGCGTCTTCAGGAGGCCCGTCTCGACGAGGCCAAGAACAAATATCTGCCGACCGACGAAGATCTCAATCCGAGCCTGCGTTTCGTCGACAATCTTTATGTCAGGGCGCTTACCGAATGCGAGGCCCTCAGCGAATATGCCAAGGACAACGCCGACGCCGATCCGGCCAACTGGCGCGACAGCGATCTGCTGTTCGCCGGCCTTCTCGATCAGATCACGGCAAGCACGCTTTACAAAGACTATATGCAAAGCGAGCCCGGAGATTTTGCTACCGACGCAGCATTCTGGCGCGAGGTGACACGCTCGATCATCGTGCCGTCCGACGAACTGGCCGAAGCTCTTGAAAACCGCGCCGTATACTGGAACGACGATCTGGCCATCATGAGTACATTCGCTCTCAAGACAATGCGCCGTTCATATGCCGCGACCGACGAAGATTCGGCCGACAACGCACCGCAAGGAAGCGTGGGCAAGATAACTCTTCTGCCCAAGTTCATGAACGCGGCCGACGAAGCTTTCGGCTCCGAGCTCTTCGAGTTCGTCGTCAAGCATCGCGAGGAATACCGCGCACTCATCGACAGCTTCATCGATACGGAACAGTGGGATTCCGAACGTCTGGCATTCATGGACATAGTTATACTTCTCACTGCAATCGCCGAAATAGTGCATTATCCCTCGATTCCTGTACCCGTGTCGATGAACGAATATATCGAGATCGCCAATGACTACAGCACACCGCGAAGCGGAAGCTTCGTGAACGGAATACTCTACTCCGTTGTTAAAAAACTGTCGGCCGACGGCGTAATCGACAAAAAAATCTGACAAGCCGATAAAAACCATTAAACTGAAATACAATGCTTAACTACATCCTCCTCGACGGAGCACAGCCTGCCGGCGGCGGCATGGGCAGCATTCTCATGATTGTAGCGCTTTTCGTAGTGTTCTACTTTTTCATGATCCGCCCCCAGCAGAAAAGACAGAAAGAGATCAAAAAATTCCGCGAAGGCCTCGGCAAAGGCGACAAAGTGGTTACCGCTGGCGGTATCTATGGTACAATCCGCGACGTGAAAGACAATTCTTTCATCATCGAGATCGACAAGGACGTACGTATCCGCGTCGACAAGGGTTCTGTGTATCCCTCGGCCGAAGAAGCCAATCAGGCTACTCAGAATTCAGACCAGCAGAAATAATAATTTCCTAAAGACCGGCAAGACCTCAGGACAGACCGGAGAGACAATTTTCCGTCTGAACGGCTACCGTCCCACCATTGATCCGGTCTGTTATCCTCTGCAAGATGGATATCAAGGAACAATTCGGCAAAGTAATGGCCGCGGTGCGTTCGCGCCGTGGCCGTGACTCTTTGATGTTCCTCCTGTTCGTGGCCATTTCAGCCGTGCTATGGCTTGTACTGTCGCTTAACGAAGAGGAGCAGTTCGATGTGCGCCTGCCAATGAAAATCACTCATGTCCCCGACTCCGTGACTCTCATAAGTCCGGGGCCCGAGGCTCTTAATGTGAGTCTGCGAGCACGCGGCACCCAGGTAATCAAAATGCTGGCGGGCGCAATGCCGACAGTCAACATCGACTTCAGGGCATACCGCTCCAACGGCATGCTCCATCTCAACTCTACCGAACTTAAAGCTCTCGCACGTACTACGGCGGGAGGCTCCCAGGTAAGTGTAGTCTATCCCGACTCACTGTCGATCCCATATACGACGCATCCGGGTTTCATCATGCCCGTAAATATCGATTACAAGGTCACTACAGGCCCACAGTCGGCACTCAACGGCCGTCCACGCATATCGGCCGACAGCGTGAAGGTGTTCATGGCGCCGGGTCTTGCACTGCCCGACAACTATAATGCCGTAACCACCGAACCTATAAGACTTACCGGACTCAGCGACAGCGAGACGCGCCGCGTGCGCCTCCTCGGACCATCCGGATCAAGAATCATTCCAGACAGTATCGATGTGTCGTTCGAAGTCGAGCCTCTTATCTTCAAAAGCCGGAAAGTGGTCATTGAACCGGTCAATGTACCTGAAGGCACGAAACTGATCACATTTCCCGCTCAGATCGACGTATTCTATATGGTGCCGATGAGTGCCTACGTGAAAAGCGACCCTCACTTCCGCATCGTAGCCGATTACAGGCGTATCGACCATAACAATCCGTCGAAGATGATGAAGCTTACTCTCCGTGATGTGCCATCGAATCTGCAAAACGTACATCTGTCGGTGGACAGCGCCGAATATATAATCGAGCACAGATGAAACGTCTCATAGCTATTACCGGCGGTATCGGATCCGGGAAATCTGTCGTATGCCGGATCCTACGGATTCTCGGCTATCCCGTCTACGACTGCGACAGCCGAGCCAAGGCTCTGATGGATGCCGATGAGGCCATAAAGAAACGTCTTGTCAAGGGAATCGACGAACTTGCGGTTGTCGACGGAATCATAGACCGAAAACTTATCGCGTCGGTTGTTTTCGCAGATTCCGCCAAACTTGCGGCGCTCAATTCCATAGTCCATTCAGCGGTGAAAGAAGATATCGCGCTTTGGGTAGCCGCACAGGAGACAGACCTTACATTCGTCGAAACGGCTATTCTATATGAAAGCGGTCTCAATCTGATGGTCGATGCAGAATGGCGTGTGGAATCGCCCCTCGAACTGCGTATCGAACGTACCATGAAGCGTAGTGGCCTCTCCCGCGAAGAGGTGAAAAGCCGCATAGCCGCACAAAAAACAGAAGCTCCCGACAGCGCTCCGCCACTACGCCTTTTTACAATCAGCAATGACGAAATCCATGCCCTACTCCCGCAAATCGAGGAGTTGACGGGTACAATCATCTGAATCACATGAAATCATCTTTGCTTTATGCCGTATTGCCGGCCCTACTCCTCACGGCCTGCGACACAACCCGTACCGAAGCTGACCTTCTCGAACCGGTCGACTATGTGAACCCATACATAGGAAACATCAGTCATCTGCTTGTTCCGACCTTCCCGAACGTACATTTGCCCAACAGTATGCTGCGTATGGTGCCTGAACGTGGTGATTTCACGTCCGACCGTCTTAACGGACTACCTGTAATCGTCACCAACCACCGCGAAAAATCAGCCTTCAATCTGTCGCTCGTCCAGGGAGACAGCGCAACTTTCGCACCGGTGACAGCATACAGCTACGATAACGAAGATCTGAAACCCTACCGTTACTCCGTGTTTCTCGACGAAGCCGGCATCTATGTCGACTTCGCACCGGCACCCCGGTCGGCAGTCTATAAACTGAAAATGAAAGACCACGGGCCCTCATATCTCACTCTCAACTCGCGCGAAGGAACCTTGAAAACATCAGGCAATGCCATTAAAGGCTATCAGGACCTCGATAACGGAGTACGGATATATCTTTACATGGAATCGGAGCAGAAGCCGACAGGCTCTTTTGCCATCAGGGAGGGACATATCGTCGCAGCCGACTCGGCGAGAGGACACGATGCCTGCATGGCTCTGCGCTACGATGACAATGTAAAAGCACTCAATATCCGCTACGGAGTCTCGTTCATAAGCGAAGAACAGGCCGAACGAAATCTAAGGCGCGAAATAACATGCTATGACGTAGATTCTGTTGCCGGAGCCGCACGCCGGATATGGAACGAGACTCTCGGACGTATCGAAGTCGAGACTTCCGACGACAACGACAAGACCCTGTTCTACAGTTCGCTCTACCGCATGCATGAACGTCCGGTATGCCTCAGTGAAGACGGACGATACTTCAGCGCATCGGACGGTAAAGTGCACGATGACGGTGGTCAACCATTCTATACCGACGACTGGATATGGGATACCTACAGGGCCGCCCATCCCATGCGCGTGATAATCGAGCCTGAAATCGAGCTGAACATACTGCGCTCATATCTGCGCATGGCCTCGCAAACCGACAGTCTGTGGATGCCTACATTCCCGGAAATAACCGGCGACACCCGCCGCATGAATTCCAACCACGGCGTAGCAAGTATCGCCGACGCATATGCCAAAGGACTCACGGACTTCGATCTTTCTCTCGCATACGAGGCTTGCCGCCGTGGAATCGAGAACAAGACTCTCGCTCCGTGGTCGGGACTGCCGGCCGGCGAACTCGACCGCTTCTATAAGGAACGTGGCTATATCCCGGCACTCGCCCCGGGAGAAAAAGAATATATAGCAGAAGTCCATCCGTTTGAAAAGCGGCAGCCTGTCGCCGTAACTCTCGGCACAGCCTACGACCAATGGTGCCTGTCGCAAATCGCAGGTTTTCTCGGCAACAGTTCCGACAGTATCCGCTATGCCGAAGCCTCGCGGAACTACCGCAACCTGTTCAATGCCGACACCCGATTCTTCCATCCGAAAGATTCGGCAGGCCGATTCATCGAACCTTTTGACTACCGCTGGCCCGGTGGTATGGGCGCGCGCGAGTATTACGGCGAAAACAACGGCTGGATATACCGCTGGGACGTGCCGCACAATATCGCCGATCTAATTGAATTGATGGGAGGCCCCGACGCTTTCTGCGACGAGCTCGACAGAACTTTCAACGAATCACTCGGACGCAGCAAATTCGACTTCTATTCTCAGCTTCCCGACCATACCGGCAATGTCGGTCAATTCTCCATGGCAAACGAGCCGAGTCTTCACATACCGTATCTCTACAATTATGCCGGACGCCCGTGGATGACGCAGAAGCGTATCCGTACACTTCTGCGCCAATGGTTCCGTAACGATCTCATGGGCATGCCGGGCGACGAAGACGGCGGCGGCATGACTGCATTTGTCGTTTTTTCGATGCTCGGATTCTATCCGGTAACACCGGGATTGCCCGAATACCAGATAGGCTCTCCGATGTTCGACCGTGCTGTCATAAATCTTGAAAACGGTAAGAAATTCGAGATCATAGCTGAGAACAACTCACCGAAGAATAAATATATACAGTCGGCCACGCTCAACGGCGAACCTTTGAAAGGCACCGTGCTAAAACATTCCGATCTTGCCTCCGGAGGACGTCTCGTCTTTGTCATGGGGCCTGAAGCACGCCGCTGACGGTAGATTGTCAAAGAACTATTTTTCTGGAGACGGATCCTGTATTTGCATTTATACTTGCGATATAGATTCCGGGCTTAAGAGTCGACGTAGAAATATTGCGATCTGAAGATTCAAGTACCCTTGTACCTGACATATCGTATAGCGCAAGCGAATCGAAATCTCCGTCGACAACTATCCGGGCGCCATCGACTGTAATCCGCGTAGCGGAACCTTCGCTCACAAGCGATTCAACCCCTGCGAGCGAATTGTAACCGATACGCTCAAGCCATTCTGAAATCATGGAATGGCATGCGGAAGTCTGCGACGATCGTATCCACAGGCTCGGAGTAAGGAAATCGCCTCCGGGCACGAGTCTATGCGCATCCGCTTCCACCCCGCTTATGCCGCTGCTCGCACTTGACACGATAAGACCAATCTTCTTTCCTGCCAACCTGGCACCGTTATGGAACAGAAAAGTCTGCAACGGTGCGGCCATATTGCTCCACCAGAGCGGCGCTGCGATAATAAACGCATCATAATCGGCGAAATCAACATCTACCGGTTTTATTTCCGGGTAGGAGGCTGCACTATCAGGATTGTTGCGTATGGCTGAGATCAGTGCGCTTCCGAGAGCATAGTTATTGGCGGCGTAGTCCAGCCCTTCCTGAGCCGGCTCGATCCTTACGATATCGGCGCCTGTCTGCTCCTGAAGATCGGATACGATACGGTGAACGTTATTAGTGAAACTATAATATACAATAAGCGTTTTCGCATTGGCACACACAGCCAGCGACACAAGAGCAAGGATAATCGTCAATCTTTTCATATCCAATTATTTCAGACAGTTATATTGTTCATCTGTCACTGGCTTAAGCCATATATTCTCCGTGTTATCGCCGGGTACTGAAAACGCGAGATGTGCGAACCAGGAATCTTTTGCAGCGCCGTGCCAATGCTTTACATTGGCGTGTATGTGAATTACAGTACCCGGAAGAATCTCTACAGCCGGTTTTCCTTCCTCCTGGTACCAGCCACGGCCGGCCACTCCTATAAGCATCTGCCCTCCACCTGCGGAGGCCTTGTGTATATGCCAGTTGTTACGGCATCCCGGCTCGAAGGTTACATTGGCGAAAGGTATCTGCCCGTCCGATATGGAGGCGAGGTAACTATTGCCGGTAAAATAGGCCGCATATGCGGTATTCGGCTCTCCTATAGGGAATATCATCTCCCGCTGGAAAGTAGCTTTGGCATCCTCGCCGGCGATATCATCGTTCCATACCTCTTTCGCCAGACGAAATGCGGCCCAGGCCTTAGGCCAGCCGGCATAAAAACCGATATGGGTTATGATTTCTGCGATTTCAATGCGTGTGATACCATTGTTTTTAGCCGACTGAAGATGAAATGTCAGCGAACTGTCGGTAATACCCTGGGATATAAGCGACGTGATCGTCACGAGACTGCGGTCGCGCAGAGACAGCAGATCGTTGCGGCTCCATACTTCTCCGAAAAGAACATCATCGTTGAGTTCGGCGAATTTTGGAGCAAAATCGCCAAGTTGATCCCGCCCTGCTGTCTGGATTATTTTCTGCTGTGCCATAAGATTGAGATTTAATGTCAGTATACCAAGTATCAGAATTAAAATTTGTTTTTTCATATTTGTTGATTTTTCAGAATCCCACCTGCTTTTGTTGTTCTGCATTATATCGGTCGCCGGTCACGGGAATAGCGGCGACCTCCGCTTCGAGCCGATTCCATTCCTCAGGCGATACCTCAAAACCGAAGGTGCGGAGATTCTCTTCGAGATGCGACAGTTTGGTTGTTCCGGGTATGGGTACAATCCACGGAGCCTTCTGTAACAGCCATCCGAGCGCTACCTGAGCCGGAGTCATGCCGCGAGTACGGCCGAATGCATGCAGAACATTGACAATGCGCATATTGGCTCTCATTGCGTCCGGCTGAAACCTCGGAAGGGTATGTCGGTTATCATTATTTCTGTCAAATACAGTATATTCGTTGAGAGATCCGCCAAGAAAACCTCTGTTGAGAGGGCTATAAGGCACGAAGCCAATGCCCAGTTCGCGACAAACATCAAGAACTCCGTTCTCTTCCACTTCCCGGTGCATCAGATGATACTCGCTCTGGATTGCCGTAAGCGGCTGCACGGCATGGGCCTTGCGTATCGTCTCGGGACTGACCTCGCACATGCCCCAGTGCAGTACTTTTCCCTCGCGGATAAGATCGCCTATCGTTCCGGCGACATCCTCAACCGGTGTGGCCGGGTCGAATCGATGCTGATAGAACATAGGGATACAGTCGGTACGCAGACGACGCAACGATTCCTCGCAATAACGTCGTATTGTCGCAGGGCGGCTGTCCTGCCGTCCTGTACCCTTGCCGTCGATCACTTCATGACCGAATTTAGTAGTAACGCTGATTTTTCCTTTAAACCGCGACAGCGCCTCTCCGGCAAGATTCTCATTTGTAAGCGGCCCGTAGATTATGGCTGTATCAAACAATGTCACACCACGTTCAACCGCCTCATGCAGCAGACGTATACACGACTTCCTATCAGGATGCTGCGATCGGTTGTATGTCATACCCATAACGCCGAAACCGAGAGCCGACACCTCGAAGGCAGCGGCACCGGATCCGAGAGTCCGACGAGGAATATCCGTACGCGGCGCAAGGTCTTTGCCGCCCCCGACAACCGACGCTGCAGTCATGACCCTTCCGAATGCCGGAGAGACAGCCATGGCAACGCCGGCAAGACCGAGCGTTCTGAGAAAATGCCGCCGGTTCATATCACTCACCATCGATTTCGATTTTTCTGATGACTCGTGCAGGATTTCCTGCTACTACAGTCATCGGTTCCACATCTTTCGTCACTACACTGCCCGCTCCGACAACCGCCCCATACCCGATTCTTACACCGGGAAGAATGGTGGAATTTATACCGATCCAGACTTTATCCTCAATGACTATACGCCGTCCACAGGTAGCACTCCGGTTTGCAGGATCCAGATCGTGGTTTATCGTTATGAGATTGACTTTCGGACCGATGAAAACATCGTTTCCAATGTCGATACCGCCACGGCCGAAGAAAGTACAGCACTGCTGTATGAAACAGCGCTCACCAATAACGACAGGTTGCCCGTAATCGATATAGAGAGGAGGCAGCACAACTGTACTCTCCGGCAAGTGCTTGCCAAGAATCACGTCCATCAGTTCATGTACACGTTTCTGATCGCGCACACTCACCCCGGCAAGTTCCTGTGCGGTTTCCATCATGGTGAAAATATCATCGATCAGAACATCGTAACCCGGATCTTCAGGCGAGACCATCTCACCGCTCAAGTCTCTTGAAAAAATATCATTCATCGTTCTTAGAGAGTGTTTGAAATTGACTTATGTTAAGATTTAGAAAAGATTTCCGAGAATGTTTTGAGATTGAATGAAGGAATTATGGGGCTCCATAATGACTGAATGAAAGCTCAAAACAGGCCGGAAAGACCTCTAAAGATTTCATAAAGTTAAATTCAAACACTCTCTTATTTTTTAACGATGCAAAATTAATCTGAAAGTCGACGGAGCGCTTTGCTGTAAAGTCCAAATATATTTGTTGTGAAGCTCAATTTTCATGTTCTGTCGGAGCAACCCCGAAAGTATCTTTATAAACTTTCGAGAAATGAGACAGATTCCTGAAACCCACCTCATAACATATATCCGACACTTTCCGACCACCTTTACGGATAAGTTCGTGAGCTGCATGAAGGCGACGTCGTATAAGCCATTTCTGAGGTGTCAGATCGCTGTAATGCCTGAAATCGCGCTTGAAAGTCGAGAGGCTGCGTCCGGTATAATACGCCATCTCGGCCATCGACAGTTCATTCATATAGTTCTTTTCCATGAACTCCAGAATATCTATCTTCCAGGGATCCATGAAATCGAACAGCGATGCATAGAGACTGTGATCGGTATTGAGAAGTACATATACGCCTTCGGTCATTTTAAGCTTAAGGATTTCTTCGGCAGGCTTTATCCCGGCATCGAAATATGGAATGACCGACTCGAAAAGACTGCGGATGTCGGGTCTGGCAGCAGGAAGCACACGCAGACTCGCCTTGTCGCGCATGGCATCTGCAGGAATCTCCCGTCTGTTCAGACTCCGATAGAACTCCCGAAGAAATTCTTTGGAAAATTTCAGCACTATCGAGCGGTAAGGACAGCCATCCTTCACACGTTTTTGCAGCCACATACGGTTATCGCGTCTCATAAAGGCGCAATCGCCCGCATGTAATATGGTTTTCCTGTTTCTCTCTGTAATTTCCAGTTCTCCGGAATAAATATAGATCAGAGTATGCTCGCGGTTGCAGTGCGCACAACCACGATCGTCGGTAAAATAGCTTGCGACAAAAACATTAGAACAATCGAAAACATCAAGTCTCTCCATATCATCAATTAATTATCCGCTGCAAAAATACAGCGAAAATAATATATTCACTTTGCTGAGAGGCTCATTTTATTCAATGAAGTTTATAATACGACTTTTCATGTTCAAAGGTTGCTGATCATTCAGTTCGAGCGATTTGACCATATGTAACGTCTCTTTCTTATATTTCTGAAAATGAGACGAGGCGATGTGTTCTTCATAGGCCCGTCGACTGGCATATGTCTCAAGAATTGTAATTCTACATGGGTTTTCCTTTTCCGTTACGGCATACATTGTCAGCACCCCCGGTTCTGTCCGCAAGGAAATTTCACCGACTTCAGCGGCATATCCCATATACTGCTCTAAATAATCGGGATATATTTCTATTTTTGAAAGACGTACAATGCCGTCTTCTTCCATCTGTGATTTGGCACACAAGGAAGAATCCTTGCCAAGATGAAGACACTTTCCAATTATTTCACCTGTAGCGATATACGAATAAGTCGGAAATTCAAACAGTACCGGCTTCAGTCTATTGTAATCGGGACAACCCTGTGCATCGAGAATATCTCTATCGGCGTAAGTACTGGCGACAATACAGACAAAATTATCGAAGCCGTCCGTTTTATAGACATCAACCACATCACATTCCATAACAAGAGGAGAAGCATCGATCACCGGACTTCCGTTAACACCGAAATGATAATCGAAAACCGAAGATTTGTCGACAACAGCTCCGCTTACACTTCCGACATAATCGGCTTTCGGAAGCATTGCGCGATCCACCATATTAATTGACAATTTCTTAGATCTGATTATTCCAGAATTAGTGTAATGTCTGTCACTCATACTCACAAGAATACGATCATGTCCAATTATTCCGACATGAGCCACCAGCAGCCAGTTTACTTTACCATCGACTTCCGCGCCGACAATAGTTACCGGCATGGGATAGAGAACGAGTCTGCTTCCAATATTTTTCTTTTCCGTTATTTCCATTAACTTAGAGTCATATAATTTCTCTTTAGAGCCGTCTCCTCGACATGAAACAAGTATAACGAAGAGAATCAGCGAAGTATATATCAAATTTTCCCGTTTGTTCATCTCTGCTCTGGCCCTAATTCCTGAAAATTGTACGTTACGACTTGTTTGTATCGCAAAATTAAGAGCCTGTTCGCAGATGGATGTATCCGAATCTCCCGAAATCATACCGATTTGACGGTAAGTTTTTCACAAGATAAATAATTATAACTAAATTTGTATCTGTAAACTCCCTGTGAATACTCATGCCTAAAATTCTGAAAGTAAACACTCCGTCGGATTACAGCCGGTATCACGGTCTACCGGCACGTCACCCGCTCATAGCTGTCATCGAGTATTCTCGTATCGCTCCTGTACGCCACAGCCTGAACAGCTACGATGTCTATGGTATCTTTCTACAAGAGAACAATGACCTCGACCTTCTGTACGGCTGCGGCAAATATGACTATAAAAACGGTTCTCTGATATGTGTCGCGCCCGGACAAATCGGCGGCAAGGAGGATAACGGGGAACGCTCGTTCATCGGCGGCTGGGCGCTTCTGTTTCATCCCGACCTGTTGCGCGGGACAAGCCTGCGCAAGGAAATCGAAAACTATTCGTTCTTTGATTATCGTATAAACGAGGCTCTGCACATGAATTCCGCCGAACACCGGACAATCGTGTCAATACTCAGGAAAATCGAAGAGGAAATAGAAAACCCGTCTGACGATTTCCAAAACGAAATTCTTGTGGAATACATAGCTCTATTGCTGAAATTCTGCAAACGCTTCTACCACCGGCAATTTCTTACACGGAAACCGGCGAACACAGATATTCTGGTAAAATTCGAGGATTTATTACGGACGTACTATTCCGACGGAAGTATGTCGCATGACGGACTGCCTACCGTAAACTATTGCGCCGAAAAACTATGCATGTCGCCGAATTATTTCAGCGACCTCATAAAGAAAACAACGGGAGTGAGCGCCGGCACTTATATACGTAAATTCGTTATCGGACGTGCGAAAGACGAACTCGCCGCAGGAATGTCGGTTTCGGAAGTGGCATATCGCCTCGGACTGGAATATCCACAGCATCTCAGCCGTATGTTCAAAAAAGAAACCGGCGTGACACCCTCTGAATATATCCGCTCCCGCAGTATAAAAAGACAATAAACATACATATATGAACAATAACAACCTCGATATATTTGATCTTCTGAAATCAGGAAAATGGATGAACGGCTTTGCCGACGGCATCGGAGATGCCCTCGTGCGTTGCGAAGATTTATGTTTTCAGCTCAACAACACAGCACCGTCCGACAGGGAAAAACGCAACACACTTGCAAAACGGATTTTAGGCCATATCGGAAACAACTTCGTAATTCACAGTCCGTTCCTGTGCGATCTTGGATTCAACATACAAATCGGAGAGAATTTTGTAGGCAATTTCAATCTTGTCATTCTCGACGAGGCCGAAGTCACGATCGGAGATAATGTTTTCATCGGACCCAACACCACGATATGTACGGTGATTCATGATTATAACGCCGAACGACGCAACGCCGGAATCATGCGTTCTTTGCCGATACGGATACATGACAACGTATGGATAGCAGCTAATGTCGTCGTATTGCCCGGTGTGACAATCGGCGAGGGTGCCATAATCGGAGCCGGAAGTGTGGTTACCAAAGATGTCGCGCCACGGACTATCGTGGCCGGAAATCCGGCAAAATTCATTCGCAACGCCGATTCGCAATAGCCGATTCTCCTCTGTTTCGCGTCTGTATTTCTCAAAAAGGCAAAAAAACGGGCCGGAATGCTGTATTGTCGTTTTTTTTTGCGACCTTTGCATCTTGAATTGCCACAATTTTGACAATAATGCAGTTTACAGCACAGCAGATAGCTCAATATATAGGAGGCCGTGTCGACGGCGACCCGGAAGCGGCGGTATCCACCTTCGCCAAAATCGAGGAAGCCACTCCCGGCTCTCTCACATTTCTTGCCAATCCCAAATACACACATTTCATATATGACACAAAAGCCTCGATAGTCCTTGTAGGCAACGATTTCGAGGCAGAAAAGCCGATCGCGGCCACTCTGGTACGCGTGGCTGATCCCTACAGTTCGCTTGCCCGGCTTCTGGAACTGGCATCAACAGCCATGCGTCCCGAGCATAAAGGAATCGAACAGCCTTGTCACATATCGGATGGCGTAGCCGTGCCTGATTCATGCTATGTCGGCGCGTTCGCCTACATAGGCCAGGGCGTCAAATTGGGCAAAAACGTAAAAATATATCCCCAGGCCTACATCGGCGACGGAGTCGAGATAGGCGATGACACGACGGTATATGCCGGAGTGAAAATATACCACGGTTGCCGAATAGGGCGTCGCTGCGTGCTCCATAGCGGAGCTGTGATCGGAGCCGACGGATTCGGATTCGCCCCTGATGCCAATGGTGTCTATCATAAAATAGAGCAGATCGGCATCGTTGAGATCGAAGACGACGTCGAGATCGGAGCAAATACCACAGTCGACCGATCGACCATGGGCCGCACGCTGATCGGCCATGGCGTGAAACTCGACAACCTCATTCAGATCGCTCACAATGTAGAGATCGGTCACGATACCGTCATGGCATCGCAAGTCGGTATTGCCGGATCTACCAAAGTCGGTTCAAACTGCATGTTCGGCGGTCAGGTAGGTATTTCAGGCCATATAAGTATCGGCGACTGCACTCAGATAGGCGCTCAGAGCGGTATACCTAAAAGCGTGGCTGCAGGTAGCCGTATAATGGGATCTCCCGCAGTTCCGATGGGCGACTTCGCCCGTCTGTGTGCCTATCAGAAAAATCTCGGCGACCTGTTCGCGAAAGTACGCGAACTCGAAAAGAAACTAAACGAAAAATAAATCAATCGACCTCATATATTTACTTCCATGAAGCAGGTAACATTAAAAGGCGAGTTCATAGTCGAAGGCAAAGGTCTTCATACCGGCGCACACCTTAAAGCCACTTTCTGCCCGGCTCCCGACAACCACGGATACAAGATACAGCGCACAGACATAGAAGGTGAACCCACCATCGATGCTCTCGCAGAAAACATCGTCGCAACACAGCGCGGCACAGTCGTAGGCAAAGGCGACATCACTGTCAGCACCATTGAGCACGCAATGGCGGCTCTCTATGCCCTTGGGGTGGACAACTGCCTGATCCGTGTCGACGGTCCTGAAATTCCTATACTCGACGGCAGCGCCAAGCCTTTTGTCGACGCCATCCAGAGCGTAGGACTCGAAGAACAGAATGCCGACAAGGACTTCTTCTATGTGAAGCACAAAGTTGAAGTCGTAGATCCCGAAACCGGCTCGAAGCTCATGCTTCTGCCCGACGACGAATTCAGCCTCGACGTGAAAGTCAATTTCGAGTCCGACGTACTCGACAACCAGTATGCCACACTCGACCATGTATCGGAATTCGCCGAGGAAATCGCTCCGGCCCGCACTTTCGTGTTCGTGCGCGATGTAGAGCCTCTCCTTAAAGCAGGCCTCATCAAGGGCGGCGATCTCGACAACGCCATCGTGATCTATGAAAGCCCCAAGACCCAGGAAGAACTCGACCACATAGCCGACGAAATGGGTGTTCCCCGCCACGACGCTTCCGTATTCGGATATATCAACGAAAAGCCGCTTTTCCACTCCAACGAGCCGGCCCGCCATAAACTGATGGATCTTATCGGCGACATCGCACTCATCGGACGTCCGTTGCGAGGCCGCGTAATAGCCACCAAACCGGGCCATACCATCAATTCGCAGCTTGCAAAGGCTATCCGCTCGGAAATCAAGCGTCAGGAAGTACAGGCTCCCCCCTACAATCCCAACGCCGAGCCTCTGATGGACAACAATACCATCCGCGGCTATCTGCCCCACCGCTATCCCTTCCTTCTTGTCGACAAGGTAATCGACAAGAGCGACAACTATATCGTCGGCGTCAAGAACGTCACCACCAACGAACCGTTCTTCCAGGGCCATTTCCCGCAGGAACCCGTCATGCCCGGCGTACTTCTCGTAGAGGCCATGGCTCAGACCGGCGGCCTGCTGGTACTCAGTGTTGTCGACGAGCCCGAACGCTACTCGACATACTTCATGAAGATAGACAACGTGAAGTTCCGTCAGAAAGTCGTTCCCGGCGATACCCTCATCTTCCATGTATCGTTCATGACACCCCTGCGCCGCGGCATGGCCGTGATGAAAGGCCGCGCTTTCGTCGGCGAGAAAGTGGTGTGCGAATGCGAGTTCATGGCACAGATCATCAAGAACAAATAAACCAAAATCAGGCAAATCATGATTCATAATCTGGCTTGCGTAAATCCCGATGCCAAAATAGCCGACGACGTTCTCGTCGGCCCTTTCACCACTATTGACAGTAACGTCGAGATCGGTGAAGGCTGCAAGATCGGGAGCAACGTCACCATTCTCTCCGGCGCCCGTATCGGACGTAACGTCACCATTTTCCCCGGTGCCGTTGTAAGCGCCATTCCCCAGGATCTCAAATTCCGCGGCGAGGAAACCGTAGCCATAATCGGCGACGGAACCACACTGCGCGAATGCACCACCGTAAACCGCGGCACAGCCTCGAAAGGCAAGACCGTCGTAGGTTCGAACACCCTGCTGATGGCATACACCCATGTCGCACACGACTGTGTGATAGGCAACAACGTGATAGTAAGCAACGCCACACAGTTCGCAGGCGAAGTGGTGGTCGATGATTTCGCCGTTATCGGCGGAGGCAGCCTTATCCACCAGTTCTGCCACATAGGTTCGCACGTTATGCTTCAGGGCGGCGCTCTTGTCAACAAGGACATTCCCCCGTATATCCGTGCGGCACGCGAACCGATTTCGTATGCCGGTATCAATATCGTCGGCCTCAAACGACGCCGTTTCACCAACGAGACCATCAACGAAATCGAGGAAATATACCGCCTGCTCTATAACAGCGGCATGAACGTTACCGAGGCTGTGGCTCACATCGAAAGCGAAGTGGCTCCCAACGAAGTGCGCGATGCAATCCTCAACTTCGTCAAGAACTCCGAACGCGGCATAGTCCGCGGCTACTGAAATAAATTATGAATTAGGGATTATGAATTCAGTGCCTGAACCAGTAATTCATAGTTCATCATCCATAATTTGTAATTTCATAATTCATAATTAGATATAGAATCCGGCCGGAGGGTCCGTCGCGCGTTCTTCCTGTAAAGGGCGTGAGGAAAGTCCGGGCAACGCAGAGCACCATATTTCCTAACGGGAAGCTATCGGTAACGGTAGAGTAATGTGACAGAAAACTACCGCCCGTTACGGCGGGTAAGGGTGAAAAGGCGAGGTAAGAGCTCACCGGGCGCGACGGCGACATCGCGTGCCGCACATCTTATGGGTTGCAAGGTCAAGTATACCGGCATTTAAGGGCTGCTCGTCCATTGCCGGGGGGTAGACTGCTCACCGCTCCTTCGGGAGCCAGATAAATGACGGACGGTGCTGTGCATCTCTCTTTCGGGAAAGTACACACGCCACATAACCCGGCTTATACTCCGACCGGATTTTTTTATAATTAAGAATTGAGAATTTATAATTAGAAGCTCTCCGACAAGACCTCTATCCATAAGTTATAAATTCTTCATCATAAATTATCAATTTATAAAATTCCACTTCTGCACATGGCTAAAAACGAATGGTTTACGTTTCCCGCGTCCGATGATGAAGGCCGCACAATAATTGTGACCGGCCGGATAGATGTCGAGAAATATCGCTCACGCGAAAGAAACAGTATCCGTGTGGAAGTGACATTGCCTTATACTCCCGAAGGCGAACTCGGCTTCCCCGGAGAACAAGATGCCGAAATGCTCGAAAAAATAACCGAAGCTTTCGAAGAAGCTCTCAAAGGGAAAAACACAGCTCTACTCACGGGAATATACACCGGAGCGGGCGAGCGTAACTGGGTGTTCTATACTTTCAGCACAGACGTTTTCGGCAGTTTCCTGAACCGGACTCTTGCTCCTTTCCCGCCGCTGCCTCTGAAAATCTATGCTGAAAATGATCCGGAATGGGCAGAATACGACGAAATGCGTGCCATCTGTTCCACTGCCGTCGAAGCCGGACTCTCCGACATCATCGACTGATATTCCTCAAACGGAATACTTCCTATAATACCATGCCATGAAAAGATTTCTGCCTTTTTTGCTGATCCTGCTGGCTTCCTGTGCCAACAAGACAGACGACAGAGCGACCACTGAAAACGAGTACACCACTCCGATCGATTCGATTGTGCTCAGCGATCCCTTCGTGCTTGCTGATTCTGCCTCACAGACCTACTACATGACAGGCACCGGAGGCAAATTGTGGAAAAGCAAAAATCTCGAAATGTGGGCCGGCCCTTACGATGTAGTGGAGATCGACACAACTTCATGGATGGGGCCACACCCTATGATATGGGCGGCAGAACTACATCAATATAACGGGAAATACTACTACTTCGCCACATTCACCAATCAGGCCGACAGTATAGGCACATTCAAGGGTGCACGGCTCGAACGCCGGGCCTCACACATTCTTGTGGCTGACACACCCGACGGCCCCTATCGTCCGATATCCGACAAACTAATTCTGCCTGCCGACAAACTCACGCTCGACGGCACTTTCTGGATAGATACCGACGGAAAGCCCTATATGGTCTACTGCTGGGAATGGCTTCAGAACTGGAATGGCACCATTGAGAAAATAGAACTTGAACCGGACCTCTCGACATCGACAGGCGAAAGCTGCATACTTTTCCGCGCTTCCGACTCTCCATGGAGCCGTGAGATCGTGGAAGGCAAGGAAGGCCCGAACCGTGTGACCGACGGCCCATTCCTTTTCAGGACTGAAAACGGACGTCTCGGCATGCTCTGGACAAGCTGGATATACGATGTATATACACAGGGGGTAGCTTATTCTGAAAGCGGTACGCTCAATGGCCCGTGGAGCCAGCAGACGCAGCCCATCACACCTCCGAATTACGGCCACGGCATGCTCTTCCGTACATTCGACGGCCGGACACTCATGTCTGTACACAGCCACGACGACAGCCGCGGATACTACCACCGTCAGCCGCACTTCTTCGAAGTAGATCTAAGCGGCGATACTCTGTCTGTAAGGTAATCACCTGCCTGTGCCGAAGCGAGATGTATCGACACTTGTGTCTTTCGGTTTGAAACCGTTGAATCGCCAGATAAACGAAAGTTTAAGATTCCGCTCCATTTCGTGGGCAATCATTCTATAATCCTGACCTGCGTCATCGATGGTAAGACGGGGATTCCACGTATTGAATATATCGTTGCACTTCAGATCGATCTCGCAGCAGCGCTTGCGCCCGAACTGCCATTTTACGCCGGCATCGACCTTCCAGAACGAATTGAAGCGTCCCGGCCCCTGGATCTGGCCTGTGATATACGCCACATCTACCGATAATGAGACCGGACACGAAGAAGAGAACCTGACGGTGTTGTTGAGAGATCCATAGAAGCCCCATTTCTTATTGTCGAAACTTATATCGTGAAAACGACGGGCCTTTTCGCGTTTATTCATGATATTGGCCACGACGATAGTATTGAAAACCGTTCCTATATCGATCGGAGCATGCAACTGTAACCCGACAGTGCGCGAAAAATCCATATTTACGGTCTGGAAAAGCAAATGCAGATCATCGGACTTCTGATACGGCAGCTGAACGGCATATTTATCGGCATACAGCACATAGAAGGTCGCCGCATATTTCTGATTCAGGATATAGTTCAGCTGACCCGAATAATTCATATAAGGCTGCAAAGCCGGATTACCCGCGATGGCAGAATAATCGTTGACATAAGCTGTGGCCCCATGCAATTCCCAGTATTGCGGATAGACGCGTTGCGAAGTGAGGCTTAGCTGGAAAATGCTCTTCGGAGTCTTATAGTAGGTGGCTCCAAGCTGCGGAACGAAATTCCAGTTATGCTGATAATCATTGTGGAAGTATTCCGCCTTTGCTGATGCCGAAAACGACAGCCCATCTTCCAATGACGCCTGCACGCCTATATAAGCGTCGGCCACATCTTCTGTCAGCACATCGTCGAAACCTTCTCGCGGTGGGACGGTATAGCTCTGACGACTATGATCGTCGGAATGCTGATATTCGATACCGTAATTGAGCTGCCAGCATCCCAGGTCATGCTGCTGATCGGCATATGCATGATAGCGGTTTATACTCTGGTGATTCGTAGCCTCGACAAGTCCGGAACTTCCTTTCGACAGCTTTTGCTCACGATCCTCACTGTACGACGTATAATCGGTGCCCACCGTCAGTCCGAACGGAGCGCTATACCTCGCAAGCAAATTATGATAGCCCGTGGGCGAAAGATATGAATAGCTGTTCACATAATCGCCGAAAGTGCCCGTTGACAGACTCTTGCTCTTGCGGTCGGAACAGATCTGTCCATTATATACCAGTTTAAAAGTTTTATAAGATACCGACGTATAGATAAGATTCGATATATCGCTGCCGCGCTGACGCATATCGTCCTCTATCATGGTACGGGTGTTGCCGGTGAGATGATTCGAATACGTTTCCTGACGGCTCCATGTTCTGTTGCGGGACAGCGACCAGTTCACATCGAATGTCCAGTCGCGCATGGCGTATGTCGCTGCCACGCAGCCAGAATAAGAGGCATAACGGGCCTGATTATAGGCCGACTGCACCTGTCCGGTCAGTCCGTCGATAGGACGGGGAGTTTTGAGCACGATGTTTATCACCGCTCCGCTGACATGATACTTGGCAGGGGCAGCATACATGATCTCGACATTTTTGAGACGGTCGACAGGCATTGAATACAATAGTTGATAGAGATTCTGAACAGGCATGTTTGTCAGTTCGCCATTCAGAATAATGGTTACTTCCGAGGCTCCGTTCAGCCCTATCATACCGTTATTACTGATCACACCGGGTACATAGCCAAGCGCTTCGAGAATGTTTGTCACCGGTTTATCCTTCACAATCTCCGGAAGATCCACAACAAGTGTACCGTCATGGCTCCCGATCTGCGGCTTATCACCCTTTACGATAACCTCACCAAGTTCCTGCGGCTGTATACTGTCGGGCATTTCCGTGGTCTGACTGAAAGCGGCTATTCCCGGGACTGCAGCCAACAACAATGCTAATCCTTTCATACTGTTATTTTTCCTTTTCCGGCAAAATTAGTCCGGAAGTCCTATATCCTCCGCCCATCCCGGCTTATTTAGTCTTAAGCCCATGCTTATTTAGTCTTAAATGTATGGTGGTGAGGAGATTTTTTGCTTATTTTTGCTGCCATGAAAAGATTCAAGGCTATTTCCATATCGTTTATTGCAGTCATTGCAGTGATTTTCTGCTGCAATATCTACTATCTCGCCAGTCTTTATCGCTCGATACGCAGCGATGTCGAGCGGCAGGTAATGACAGCAATTGCCGATGCCGACATCGATGACATGTGGGAGCGCTCAGACCGTAACCATCGTGCAGCAATCGCCGCACAGAAGGCCGCCGGCATACCCGGTGACACTTTAGTAACAGAACGGCAGGGCGAAATAAGCGGCGTTAAAGACGAAAACGGAAATTTTGTAACATCATCGACAGGCAAAAACGGCGAAAAATCCGTTCGCAAGAATCCACTGCGCCGAGACAGGTCGTATACCAACCAGATGGTCAACGAAATGAGCCAACAGATGCACGAGACCATGGACCCATATGTGGATTTCAATCTGGCGATAATGGATAGCATTCTGCTCGAACGTCTGGCAGACAGACACATATATCCCGATTTCCTTGCTGTAGAGGTTGTCGGCGCGGATGGTGAGATAATACGTGGCAACGCACATTCGCCTAAAGGCATGTCTGGCTACGATGAATTTTCACTATGCTTCAATCCTGAATCCGGATTGCGCTATCGGGCATATATGACCCCGCTCACCCGCCATATCCTTTCAGAGATGGCCGGAGTGATAGTAACGATATTTCTTCTTATGGCGACCTTCACAATGGCTTTCATATACCTTTTCCGCACCGTGTCGAAGCTACGCACTCTCGAGGAGATGAAGGATGATTTCGTAAGCAATATGACTCATGAACTGAAAACACCTATCGCTATCGCCTATTCGGCCAACGATGCCCTGCTCAACTACGGCACCGACCGCGATCCTGCTAAGCGGGAAACATATCTCACCATAGCCAACAGGCAGTTGAAGCGCCTCGGCGAACTCGTCGAAAATATCCTTGCCATAAGTATGGAACGGCGCAAGACCATGCAGTTTAAACCGGAAACAATACATCTGAGACCATTCATCGAAGATATCGCAGCCGCACAGCGCATGAGAAGCGACAAGCCGATCGAAATCGAGACAGAGTCAGATCCCGCACTGACCGTAGAAGCCGATAAGTCCCATTTGTCCAATGTCCTCAACAATCTTATTGACAATGCTATCAAATATTCAGGCGAGAGTGTCAGAATAAGCGTGAAATGCAGCCACAACGGCATAAGCGTAACCGACAACGGAATCGGCATCCCCGCCAAATCGATACCGTTTCTGTTCAATAAGTTTTATCGCGTTCCCAACGGCAATATCCAGGAAGTGAGAGGATACGGGATCGGACTCTATTACGTCAGGAGCATACTCGATAAAATGGGATGGAGCATAAATGTGCGCAGCCGCGAAGGCGAGGGTTCGGTATTCATCATAAAATTCAGGAGTAATGAGTCCTAAGATACTTTTTGTCGAAGACGAGGCCGATCTCGCGTTGATCGTGGCCGACACACTCAGGAATCAGGGCTATGAGGTGCTCACCGCCGCCGACGGAGCCGACGGTCTCGAAAAATTCAGGAACTATAGAGCCGATATAGTAGTGGCCGACGTCATGATGCCGAAAATGGACGGATTTTCACTCGCTAAAGAGATACGTCGACTTGCGCCATCCGTACCGATATTGTTTCTGACAGCAAAAAGCACCATCGATGACGTCGAAGAAGGGTTTGAGGCAGGCGCCAGCGATTATCTCAGAAAACCGTTCGAGCTGCGGGAACTGATTGTGAGGATAAAGTCTCTTTTACGCCGGTTCCATAGCGACCGCAGCAATGACGTAATCTTCAAAATAGGCGCTTATAGATTCAATATATCGACTCAGATGCTGTCTTTCGATGACAACGAAGTCGAATTATCATATTTTGAAGCCCGGATCCTGGAACATCTCGCAACAAACATCGGAAAAACCGTCGACGCCTCGCAGCTCATGATCGCCGTATGGCAGCGAGACGAGCCAAGCAACCGCAACTCGCTGCACGGCTACATCCACAAACTGCGCCGCGCACTGCGCCACGATCCGTCTATTTCCATCATCAACCAGCGCGGTTTCGGCTACATGCTGGCGGTCAGGAGTTCTCAGCCGCAATAGCACGGGCGACAGCCATGCCGTCGATGGCAGCCGAGACTATGCCTCCGGCATAGCCCGCACCCTCGCCGCAGGGATATAGCCCTTCGACGGCGATATGCCGCATGGTCTCGCGGTCGCGGGGTATGCGTACAGGTGATGATGTGCGTGTCTCGTCGCCGATCAGCACAGCCTCATTTGTAAGAAATCCGCGCTGCTTGGTCCCGAAGACTCTAAAACCTTCACGAAGCCGGCGATACACCCCGGGAGGAAGCAACTTGTCGACACGGGCACTGATGAGACCGGGAGGATAGGATGACCGGGGGAGAGTCTCCGACAGCCGCCCTTCGACAAAATCGGCCATGCGTTGTGCGGGAGCCTGTTGCGTATGGCCCGAGGCCTCGAAAAAATCATTTTCGATTTTTTCCTGAAAACGCATCATCTTGAGTGCGTTTTCCTTTGGATCGGCAGCATCGGGAATATCTTCGGGCAATATCTCCACCACCATACCAGAGTTCGCCCAGCGGGTGCCGCGGTTGGCGGGCGACATGCCGTTGACCACAAGCTGGCCCGGAGCGCTTGCCGCAGGTATGATATATCCGCCCGGACACATGCAGAACGAATATACAGCACGGTCATCGACACGCGTAAGCATGCTGTATTCAGCCGCCGGCAGATATTTGCCGCGTCCTTTCGGTGAATGATACTGGATACGGTCTATAAGCTCCTGCGGATGCTCGAGGCGCACGCCTACAGCTATGCCTTTAGGCTCGATCGTGATTCCGCTGTCGGCAAGCATGTGATAGACGTCGCGCGCCGAATGGCCTGTGGCGAGTATCACCGGCCCTCTCCACTCGTGTCCGTCGGCGGTTATCACACCGTTCACACGACAGTCCGACATCAGCAATCCGGTCACTTTCGTACCGAAATGCACTTCGCCTCCGCAGGCTATGATGGTTTCGCGTATAGCCTTGATGACAGCGGGGAGACGGTCGGTGCCGATATGCGGATGAGCGTCTACAAGTATCTCGGACTGGGCACCGTGCTGATGCAGAATTTTGAGTACTTTGTCTACGGGTCCGCGCTTTTTGCTGCGGGTATAGAGCTTGCCGTCGGAGTATGCCCCTGCCCCCCCCTCGCCGAAGCAGTAGTTCGAATCAGGATCTACTGTACCTGTACGGCTGATAGCGACCATGTCGCGCCGGCGCGAATCCACATCTTTGCCCCGTTCGAGAACTATAGGTCTGATACCCGCCTCGATAAGTTCGAGAGCGGCAAACAGTCCGGCCGGGCCGGCGCCGACCACTATAGCCTGTCTCGTGCCGGCGACGGGGCGGTATTCCACAGGCACAAAAGCTACCGCCTCCTCGTCGACGGTATCAATATGTACTTTAACCGTAAGATTTACCACAACATTGCGTTGGCGAGCGTCTATGGAGCGACGCGTTATATCGACACGGGCTATACGGTCTTTACCGATATGGAGTTCACGTGCACACCGCACGGCAAGAAGTGCCGGTGTCGCTGCAGTCGCGGGATCTACGCGGAGATCTAATGTTTCAGGCATGGGTTCGTATGCTGTTGAGATGGCGGGAAAGACGCCGGTTCATTATAAGGACGGTGACGAGGGCAAGAACGAAAGCAATGAAATCGCTGCTGCACATGGCTATCCAGACTCCATTCACGCCATAGTGCGGCGGCAAAAGCCACAACAGCGGTACAAGAAAGATAAGCTGACGCGTAAGCGACAGAAATATGGACAGCTTAGGTTTGCCTATGGACTGGAAATAGTTCTGGATCACTATCTGCGCGCCCACAAGAGGATAAAATATGAAGAAAATACGGAAACCGCTTCGCGCAATTCCGATCATACCCTTGTCGGTTGTAAAGAGATTACTGATCGCGTCGGGGAACAATTCTGTAGCCGCCCACCCTATACTTGCCACGGCCGTGGCAAGTATAATTCCCTTTTTGAGAGTGGCGCTCACTCTCGGCCAGTTTGCCGCACCAAAGTTATATCCAAGTATCGGCTGCATGCCCTGGGTGATACCGAATATTATCATGACGAAGAACATGGTCGTACGGTTAATGATCCCATATGCGCCGACAGCAAGATTGCCGTCGGCACCGGCGTTCTCAAGGAGTGCCTTGTTTATGAAAACCACCACCAGACAGGCGCAGCAGTTCATCAGGAAAGGCGAGAGTCCGATGGAATACATGCGTTTTATCAACTCGCCCGAAAGTTTCCAGCACCGGCGGGTGAAATGGATATAACTGTTTTTCGAAAGGAAATGCCACAGAACCCATATAAAGGCTCCGAACTGCCCCATTATAGTGGCGATTGCAGCACCGGCAATACCCCAGTCGAGCACAAAAATCATAATAGGCGCAGCTACGATATTGACAGCCACCGAAAGCAGCGCCGACACCATGGCCTTACGCGGATAGCCTGTGGCACGCATAAGGTTGTTGAGCCCGAGAAAGACATATGAGACAGGAGTGCCGAGTATGATTATGAACATGAACTCGCGAGCATACCCGATAGTTTCGTCAGTAGCACCGAAAAAGAAAAGAATAGGATCAAGAAACGCCAGCCCTACCGCCATGATGAAAACGGAATGCACAAGACATAGAATCGTCACATTCCCCACTACCATAGACGCTTTTTCCTGATTTTTCTGTCCCAGGAAGATCGACGAGATCGTCGCGCCTCCGACAGCCACAAGCACACAGAAAGCCACCACAAGATTCATCAGCGGAAAAGTGATGGCCAGGCCGGTGATAGCCATGGCCCCGACGCCGCGGCCTATGAATATGCTGTCGATGATATTATAAAGCGACGTGGCGAGACTCGCGACAATGGCCGGAAGGGAATACTGCAGGAGAAGCTGCCCTATCGTTTTCGTGCCAAGATCGTTGGGATTGCTTTTGGGTTGTATCTGCGAGTCGGTCATAGCTGTAAACGTTGCTATCTATGATAACAAAAAGCCGTTCGAAAAAGATTCGGACGGCTTTCACTCTTTAGTGGCGGGGGCAGGACTCGAACCTACGACCTTTGGGTTATGAGCCCAACGAGCTACCACTGCTCCACCCCGCGATGTTTTGGTAGTGCAAAGGTAGAAACTATTTTTGGAATCGCCAAACGCCTTAACCAAATTTAACATTACATCAGCCGAATCGTAACATCGCCCGCAGATGCGCCGTTCCTATCAAAAGCCGAACGTTAAATAATGTCAGAATGTCAGTTTTTCGGCTTGGCATTGTTTTTGCAGTTGTTATTACAAATGGAATATTAAAAATCACTTCATATGCAAAAAGGAACAATCGGAGTAACGACCGAGAATATCTTCCCGGTCATCAAAAAATTTCTATACAGCGACCACGAAATTTTCCTTCGTGAACTGGCATCGAACGCTGTCGACGCCACTCAGAAAATCCGCGCCCTGTCATCGTTCGGCGAATTCAAAGGCGAACTCGGCACCCTCGACGTACGCGTGACAGTCGACAAGGAAGCCGGTACGCTTACAGTAAGCGACCGCGGCATAGGCATGACAGCCGAAGACGTCGACAAATACATCAACCAGATAGCATTCTCCGGCGCCGAGGAATTCCTCAACAAATATAAAGACACCGCCGCCAACATCATCGGTCACTTCGGTCTGGGCTTCTACTCGGCATTCATGGTGGCCAAAAAAGTTGTGATCAATACTCTGTCCTGGCAGGACGGCGCCGAATCGGTACGCTGGGAGTGCGACGGCTCGCCCGAATACAGCATGGGCAAAGGCGACCGCACCGAGCGAGGCACCGACATCATTCTCTATATCGATGACGAAAGCAAGGAATTCCTCGAGCAGCAGCGCGTCGACATGCTCCTTCGCAAATACTGCCGCTTCCTTCCCGTGCCCGTAATTTCAGGCAAGGAACAGGAATATAAAGACGGCAAATGGGTTGATTCAGACCGCGACCTGGTGGTAAACAATACCGAACCACAGTGGATGAAGAAACCTTCCGAACTGACCGACGAGGACTACCGCAAGTTCTATCAGGAACTCTATCCGGGCCAGGACGAGCCGCTCTTCTGGATCCACCTCAACGTCGACTATCCGTTCAATCTCACCGGCATTCTGTTCTTCCCCAAAATCAAGAATAATTTCGACATCAACCGCAACCGTATACAGCTCTATTGCAATCAGGTATTCGTCACCGACTCTGTCGAAGGCGTAGTGCCCGAATTCATGCAGCTGCTTCAGGGCGTCATCGATTCCCCCGACATTCCTCTGAATGTATCGCGCTCATATCTTCAGGCCGATACCGCAGTCAAGAAAATATCGGGATATATCACCAAGAAAGTTGCATCGCGTCTCGGCGAACTCTTCAAGGCCGACCGCGCCGATTTCGAAAAGAAGTGGGATGATATCCGCATTTTCATTGTCTACGGCATGCTGACCGACGAAAAATTCTGCGACGCCGCCATGAAATTCATGCTGCTCAAGGATACCGAAGGCCGTTATTATACTCTCGACGAATATAAAACTCTCGTAGAGGCCAACCAGACCGACGCCGAAGGCAAGGTCGTATATCTCTACGCAACCGATCCTACCGCCCAGTACAACTATATCAAATCCGCCAACGACAAGGGCTATAACGTACTCCTTCTCGACGGACAGCTTGACAACCACTTTGTCGGCCTTCTCGAGCACAAACTCGAGAACACTTCGCTGGTACGTGTCGATTCCGACGTTGTCGACAACCTTATCCGCAAGTCCGACCGCAAAGTCGCCGACCTCACACCTGTACAGCGGACTATCCTCTCGCGCCTTTTCGAGAACGGCACCCGAAAAGTAGAGAAGACCAGCTTTGTAGTTCAGTTCGAAGCACTTGGCGAGAATGGCGAGCCGGTAGTGCTCACACAGAACGAATATATGCGCCGTATGAAAGAAATGGCAGCCCTTCAGCCCGGCATGAGTTTCTACGGTGAACTTCCCGACAGCTACACCCTCGTAGTCAACACCGAGCATCCTCTTGTAAAAGAAATCACTGCCAAGGCCGACGAAGCCCTTGACGCAAAAGTGAAACCTCTCGCCGAGAAAATCGACTCCGACAACGAAGCCATCAACGCGGCTCGCAATGCCTCTGGCGACCAACCGATGTCACCGGAAGCCAAGCAGAAAGTCGAAGATCTCGAAAAAGCCGTCGGCGAAGCTCGCACCGAACAGAACAATGCCATCGATGCTTACGCCGCAGGAGCGCCCAAGGTCAACCAGCTCGTAGACCTCGCTCTCCTCGCAAACGGTCTTCTGAAAGGTCGTCATCTCAGCGACTTCATAGCCCGTTCCATCGACCTCCTCAAATAAGATCAGAAATATTCAGTCACACAACGGTGCCCCGGAACTTCCGTGGCACCGTTTTTTTATCCTATGACAGTCAGAAAAGGCTGGGCGATAAGCACGAAAGATTGGGCAATTCTGCAAATTGTGGTCATTGCGATGAGCATGATACCTGTCGGTATTGTTGTTTATAGTATATTTGATAAAAAATGATTGTGCAATATGCCAAATCAGCGTAATATTACAGAATCAGAAATTCCGGTCTATAAATACGGGTTCTTTCTATGTGTGAAAGGATCGGCAAAGATCATGATAGGCGATAAAATATACGAAATCGCCGTCAACGATCTATGCCTTTATGCTCCGAGTGTCTTCACACGACTGCTCGATCGGAGCAAAGATTTCGACGGAATACTCAATCAGGATAATGTAGAGGCATACTATGAGGTAGTGAGCCGGATTCCAATCAAAGACTGCATGCATATGCGCAATAATCCGGTGGTACGCATTTCCGCGACAGAAGCAGAGGAAATCGCAATACTCGACGCACTGTCCTCAGCTCCACGGGATCCGGATGTCTTACATGGACTCTTCGACATTATCCACAACGACTATATCAACCGTCTGGGACAAACTTTTGTGTCTGAGAGTCTGCGAAGCTTATTTCGCCAATCGTCCGCTCGAAGGGCGGCGTCTGACGCGCGAAGACATGATATTCAACAACTTTCTTGCCGCTATAAAAGAAAACGACAAAAAAACTCCACGTAGTGACGGGCGATGTTACCGACCAGGAGACTTTACGCGCCGTCATAAAAGGTAAGGATGCCGTAATACAGTCGCTGGGCATCGGAGGCCGCGGCAACGGCGCCCCTATGACGTGTGTTTCCGAAACCAGCCGTCTCATCATAGCAGCAATGAAGGCAGAAGGAGTAAAACGACTGATCGCCATAAGCGCCATCGAAGCCGACGACAGCTGGACTTATCTTCTCTGGATATACCGCAGTTTCGTTCTTCCGGTATTTCAGAAATGGTTTGTGCCAATCATTGACGATAAAAACCGCATGGAAACTGACATAGAAAACAGCGGACTCGACTGGACAATCATACGCCTCACCACAGTGAAGGATACCCGACCGCGGAGAGATGTAAACGCGTCGCTCGACGGCAAAGGATTGAAATTTTCGATCTCAGCTTCCGACATGGGCCATTTCGTTGCCGCACAACTCATCAGTGCGGGCCGACTACCCGAAGGTCAATCGGTAAAAGAACAACTTCTCCGACTGGGATATATGCCGTCCGACCTCGACTATGTTGTCCTGTCACATCTCGATGTCGACCATGTATCGGGACTCCGCGATGTCTCCGAAGCAAAAAATCTTCTTGTGTCGCGTCCCGAACTTGAAGCCGCCTCCCGACTGAAGAACCGCATACGCTAGTGGCCCGATCTGTGGAAAGGTCTCCCCCCCCTGCAGCCTTTTGATTTTTCAGATACCGGAATAGGTCCCTTCGGAAAATCATACGATCTCTTCGATGACGGCTCCGTGCAGCTCGTCGATATCGCCGGACATACACAAGGCCTATGCGGAATGCTGGTAAGTAAAGGCGGAAAATATGTGCTGATGTTTGCCGACGGCGGATATTCGTCCCGTTCCTGGCAGGAAATGATACTGCCGGGGCCATATTCCGACAAATCAGATCTTCGCAGAACCCTCGAATGGATACGCGAAATGAGTATCAGCGATTCCTGCTTAGCATCATGGGCGACACACGATCCGAACCTGACTCCTCAGACCATCGTATTGTAGTACGGATCAGTTGGCGAAGTCTACCGAGATTCCTATCTGAAGCCGATGGGGATTCAGGGGGTAATATGGCATCGAGAAATAATTGCTGCCCCCGAACAGGCCCTGGTTCGCATGCGAGTACATGACATAGAAACGTGTCTTACTCAGTTTCATGTTGACATAGGCGTTGCAGAAAGGATAGTTGCCTATCTTCATCTCCCGCTGATTTGTAAAAACGGCGAGTGCAGGCTGAAAACCCGGAGCATAGTACTTGGTGTAGTAGTCGCAGTCTATTCCGAGCTGGAAATGGAGTGTGGCGATTCTCCCCAGAAGATAAAGATTGCTGTAGACAGCGATCTCGGGAAGCGGCAGGACAGCGTCGTCCGAGGTAGTCTGATATGTCACCCGGTTATCCCAGTGGAGAATACCCAATTTGAAATTCTGTTCGAGCGACACACTAAGAACCTGAACACTGCCACCGTGCTGACGCGGCATCCCCGCGGCATCGAAATAGATATGATTCTGAAGATTCGATACGCGTACGCCGAGACGGGTGCGTGTGCGAGGATAAGCCAGCTCGCCGCCGAACGACAGGTCGCGTACCTTGCCGAAATCATTCTGCCACACGAAATGGTTCGATATATAGTTTTTGGTAAGATACGGTGCCTCGGTGTTATGGAATTTTCCGAAAGCCGTTATCGCGAGGCTGTCGCCGATAAACGGGAATCGCGTCCTCACCATTCCGTCGAGTTTCAGATCTCCCGCCACTGGCCCGAGGAAACCGATTTCACCAGTAGCCTCATAGGTAAGAATCGAACCGCGCTGCTTCGTAAGCTGCGCGCCTACATATGCAAGCTGTTCGGTTTTCGAGGGAGCCACACCGATGCCTTCAGGAAAGGGAGTGAGGCCGAGATCTGGATTGGTACGGTCGAGAGTGTCGGGAGTCATGTTATATTTCCGCACCTGATGCGACACATAGGCTGCCAGACCGAACTTGGCATACTTATGGAAACCTTCGAGCAACGACACTCCGAAGATATTCGAAATCGACCAGTATGTAGTGCGGTCGCGGGTATAGTCGGGATTGAGATATGTGTTTTCGAAGTACTCGCGTGTTTCTGTCGGCGAAGTGTCGATAAAAAGATGTTTCGACGATCTGTATTTGAGAGTATAGATAAATGACGAGACAGGAATATATGTACGGACCGTTGTAGTGTCGTCTACCGTCTCCTCGTGCCAGTAGCCTACTTTATATCGGTTGTTCAAATACAATTCGTCGCCCGACTGGCGTGTATGGGCGTCCTTTAGATTGGTCGGAATCGATTTCGAGTCGATCGACGACACACCGCCCTGCAGTTCGGCCGGATCAGTGATATAGAGCATGTCGGTAATGCCGCCGTTCTCCTTGTTGACCATATTGTAATGGTTGAAAAATCCCTGAAATTCATATCTGTCACCGAGATACGAACCCGAAACGCCCCATGCCAGATCTTTGGTCGCCTGATAGTTGTAGCTGCCCTTCGAATAGAGATAGTCGAGCATTGCGCCCACCTGGGCCTTGGCGTTGATATTTCCCGAAAAAGTTGTCTGAAGCCGTTCCTGCGCCGTCTCGCGACCGCCCGACGAGTTGAACGACAGCAAAGTCATCGGTATACGTGTGTTGTAGAACTTCTGTTTGGATTCGGAAGGAAGCCAATGACTGAGAGCATCGCGGAAAAAGAAGTCGCTGATAGGAGCTCGCTCGCTGAAGATCATATTGAGACCTTCTCCGCCAAGATTGCCGGTCGTGGCCCACGCATCGGAAACAGCCGACGGTACCGACTGGAAACTGTAGTTCTCAAAAAGAGTATCAATGGAGGCTTCCTCCCGCAACCCGAGCGGCGAAAGCAATTTCCATGCATAGGACGGTGCCACCACAACCTTTTTGGGATGGCCCGTATGTGTATGACCGCTATCACCGGCCCGCTGGGCCGATAAAGGCATAACGGCGAGCGACAAAGCCGCCGCCGACACTGTCAGTTTGTGAATCAGATTCATTGCGACCACAAAATTAGCTAAACGCCTCCAAAAGCATAGGCACCAACCGTTAAAATTCATTAATCGTTGCAATCATGCCAATTTATCTCTGAGCACTACGCCAAGATAGCATTGGACGCGTCATATTTTTTATGCGATTCCCGTTTTTTTTGTACTTTTGCAAAATATTGAGCATTCAATGACTACTCTGGAAGCCATAACATATAAGCACCGTGACGAGCTCGACCGTCTCAACGAGCGGATCGCATTACAGCTCAAGGGATCCAATACCTTGATGGATAAGATAGTGCTGTCGTTGCTCCGCACCAAAGGCAAACAGATCCGACCACTCATGGTCTTTCTGTGCGCCGGATTGTTCGGCTGCGACAATGAAAAAGCGCTCGCCTCGGCTGTAGCGGTCGAGTTGCTGCACAATGCATCGCTGATTCACGACGATGTTGTAGACAATTCACCGACACGCCGCGGACGTCCTACCGTCAACACCGTATGGGACAATCATATAGCCGTCCTGGTCGGCGACTATTTCACATCGTCGGCCATGCAGCAGGCTATCTCTACGGGCGATATCCGTATTGTCGATGTCTTGTGCAAACTCGGACGAAGCCTCTCTCTCGGCGAGATCGACCAGATCTACAATGCCCGCGAGCACACTCTCACCGAAGAGAATTACTATCGCATTATCGACTACAAGACCGCGTCGCTTTTCGTGGCAAGCGCCGAAATGGGATGTCTGGCAGCAGGCGTCGACGACGAACGTTTCGAAGCTCTCTCGAAGTATGCCCTACTTTTCGGACGCTGTTTTCAGATTCGCGACGATATCTTCGACTATTTTCCATCGGAAATTGTCGGAAAGCCGACCGGCAACGATCTGCGCGAAGGGAAAATATCGCTTCCGCTGCTCTACGTCCTCGGCCGCAGCGAGCTGCCGGGCTGCGCCGAAATAAAGGCTATGCTCGACACCGACGGCCTTTCCGACGCCGATATTGCCCGTATCCAGGGCTTTGCCCGCGAGAACGGAGGCATAGACTATGCGTTCGAGGCTATGGAAGAACTGCGTAAGCAGGCCTACAAATGCCTTTCTATTTTCCCCGAATCGGAAAACCGCCGCGAACTCGAGGAACTTTTCGATTTCACCATTTCCCGACAATTCTGAAACATGACAGGGCGAAAAGGCACCGGATTCGGCATGCGACTGCTGGCATGGGGCGCGATTTCGAGCCTCCTCGCGGCATGCGCGAGTATGGGACGTCCCGAAGGAGGCGCCCGCGACGAACTTCCACCGGTCTTCGTCCGCTCAGATCCGGCTCCCGGCGCTGTCAACACAACGCCCAAACGCATCAACGTCATTTTCGACGAGAACATACAGCTTGAAGATGCTTTCTCGAAAGTAGTTGTTTCACCCGCACAGAAGACTCCTCCTACCGTGAGTTCCAACGGGCGGCGTCTTACTGTCGACTTCCGCGACACATTGCTGGCGAACACGACCTATACCATAGACTTCGCCGATGCCATCAAAGACCTCAACGAAGGTAATATCCTCGACGGTTTCGCCATGGATTTCTCGACAGGGCCCACACTCGACACCCTCCGCATATCCGGCATGGTGCTGCAGGCCGAAAACCTCGAGCCGGCACAAGGTATGCTTGTGGGGGTATACAGCAATCTTTCCGACACAGCGATCCACACGCTGCCCTTCGAGCGCATAGCCCGCACCAACCAATACGGTCAGTTCACTCTAAGGAACCTCAAGGAAGGTCAGTACCGCATATATGCCCTCAACGACCTCAACCGCGACTACCACTGGGATCGTTCGGAAGACATTGCTTTCTACGATGTAACCGTCAGCCCCTATACAGAGGCTATCGAAGTGACCGACACACTCTATGCAGCCGACCGCACCGACTCGCTCATAGTGCGTCAGGGTACACGTTATCTTCCGAACGACATCCTTCTGTGCTGGTTCAACGAAAACTATAAATCAGCTTACCTGTCGGATTACAAGCGTCCCGACGCAAGACGCATAACTCTTACATTCGGAGCACCGGCCGACAGCCTGCCAAAGATCTCGATTGTCGACGGCGCAGGCACTCCGGGCGCCGACATATCCGAGTGGGCCCGACTGAAAGCCAACGCCACACTCGACACTCTCGAATACTGGATTGCCGACACAGCCATTGTGGCGTCCGACTCCCTGCGCCTGTCAGTGGGATATTTCCGTACAGACACCACTGACCAGTTGACATGGAAGACCGACACATTACGGTTCAACTTCCGCGATCCTGACAAAAAAAAGAAAGAAAAAGAAAAGAAAAAAAAGAAAGACGAACGGCCGGCATTCACTGTCGACTCCATAACAGGCGACACCACATTCCTGCCGCCACCCGATATGGAATACCTGACCCTGCGCACACTCTCGCAGACACAGGATCTGAACAAGCCGCTCGTGCTGGAGGCATCGCTGCCTCTCGAAAGGCTCGACAGTAACGGTGTACACCTCGAAATGCTCATCGACACCGTATGGACCGAACTGGACGTAAAATTCCGTCCCGACTCTTCCAATCTGCTGATGCGGCGCCGTTTCGATCTCGAGTGGGAACCGGGCGCCAAATACCGTCTCAAGGTCGACACACTTGCCGCAATGAGCATATATAATGTATGGAACCGCCCATTCACTCAGGAATTCTCGGCAAAGCAGACCGAAGACTATTCCAAACTTATATTCTCGCTGCCCGGCCTCGATAGCCTTCAGGCAGTGGTACAGTTGCTAAGTTCGTCGGATGCCCCCGTATACCAGTCGGTAAAGCCGAAAGGAACCACAACCGTCGAGCTTCCCTACCTTACCCCTGGCACCTATTACGCACGACTGATTCTCGATACAAACGGCAACGGAAAATGGGATACGGGCTCCGTGCGCGACTCCATTCAGCCCGAAGAGGTATTTTATTTCGCAAAAAAATTCGAACTCAAAAAAAACTGGGATGTCGAACAGACATGGGACATCTACGAACTTCCTGTCGACGTCCAGAAACCTTATGCCATAAAGAAAAACAAACCCAAGCTTAAACGCGGAGAGAAAGCTCCGGGCGAGGACGAAGAGGAAGAAGACGAATTCGGTGGCGCATACGACCCGTTCGGCGGAAGCGGCAACGGTTTCGGAGGCACTAACCGCGGCAATACCAACCGCGGAGGGTTCGGTTCCGGGGGTCGTCGCCCGATGAGATAAGTAACTCTAAAATGCTGTTAAATACGCGCTTCTTTAGTGAATTTAACATAACAGTCCTTTCTTTTTCAGAGCAAATAAGCTATTTTTGTATTACACAAATCAACTACAAAACCCTACAATCTTAGCACATTTAGAATTATGAAAAAGAAACTGATCATCACCTCGGCCATCGCGGCTATCGCGGTATTCTGGGCTTTTGCCGCCCGGCAGACCGAGTCGTCCGATGTGACCGCTCAGTCCGACACCCATATCAGCGGACGCCTCATCTCGCAGGATGATTTCACACGTGCGGCCGAAGAGACCGTCAACGGCGTCGTCAGCGTCAAAAGTTACGCGACGCCGCATTCCCGTCAGTCATATGGCAACCAGGGCGGTTACTACAACGATCCTTTGCTCGATTTCTTCTTCGGCATGCCCTCGCAGCCGAAACAGAGGCGCCAGCAGCCCGAAGAGCCTCGTCAGCAACAGCAGATAGGCCTCGGATCGGGCGTCATAATAAGCCCTGACGGATATATCGTGACAAACAACCACGTGATAGCCGATGCCGAACGTCTCGAAGTCACACTCAATGATAACCGCAACTTCCCCGCCACCATCGTAGGAGCCGATCCCACCACCGATCTCGCCCTCATTAAGATAGACGCTCCCGATCTGCATGTAATCCCGATGGGCGACAGCGAGAAACTCCAGGTCGGCGAATGGGTACTCGCCGTAGGAAACCCCTTCGGCTTCACATCGACCGTCACATCGGGTATCGTCAGCGCAAAGGCACGCAACATATCCAGTTCGACGGGTGCACCGTCGTCAGGTGGTATCGAATCCTATATACAGACCGACGCCGCCGTCAATCAGGGTAATTCCGGCGGCGCGCTTGTCAATCTCGACGGCGAACTCGTAGGCATCAATACCGCCATTTACTCGCAGACGGGCGCCTATGCAGGCTGCTCCTTCGCGATCCCCACGTCGATAGTGCAGAAAGTAGTCTCCGACATCAAGAGCTACGGCACCGTTCAGCGTGCATATCTCGGCATACGTTTCTATGAAGTATCGCCCGAACTCGTTGCAGAAAAGAAGATCGAAGGTACCACGAGCGGTATATACGTGGCCGACATCGAAGAGCGCTCGGCAGCACGCGAAGCCGGCTTCATCGAAGGCGACGTAATCGTATCGATCGGAGGACGTCCGACCCGCTCTACCGCCCAGCTACAGGAAGTCATTGCCGGACTCAGTCCCGGTGATACCGCCGAAGTCGAATTCTACCGCGACGGCAAAAAGAAAACATGCAATGTCACTCTGCGAAACAACCGCGGCAATCTCGCCCTCACCCGTCCGGGCGACGAAGCCAATCTGGGAGCAAGCCTCTCGGCCATCGACGCTGAAACAGCCCGTTCTCTCGAGATCCGCGGCGGTGTAAGTGTGAAAGACATCGATTCTGACGGCCGCTTCGCCAAGGCCGGTGTACGCGAGAATTTTATAATTCTCGGTGTAAACGGCAAGCGCGTGACCACCCCCGACGAAATCAAAGCTATTGTAAAACAACTTACAGCCGGATCCGCTCAGGTCCAGGATCGCGTGCTCTTCCTTTCCGGTATCTATCCGTCGGGAAAGACCGCATACTACGCCATACCTCTTGATGACTGACATATCAAACGTCGCCGCGGCGAACAAAATCGACCGCAGCGACGTTTATTCAACGATATATACAGAATATACTAACCCCTAAAACGATACACCAATGAAAGGACTTCCCATTGTAATCGCAGCTATCGGAGGCGCGCTCGTAGGCGCTGCAACCGCTCTTCTCTTCGCTCCCCAGAAAGGCAGCGAGACCCGCGAGGCCATCCGCGGCTTTATCCGCAGTCATGTGCCAGGGATCAAGGAGCAGGAACTCGAATCGCTCGCCGACCAGATCGCCGAAGAAATCAAAGAAGTAAAATAAATTAAATTAAGAATTATGAATGATGAATTATGTATTAAAAGCCACACGGTCAATTCATAATCCATAATCCATAATTAGCAACAGATATGAAGGGACTTCTCACATTCGTATTCGGAGTTGCTGTCGGCGCAGCTGCTACGGCACTCTTCACTCCTACAACAGGCCCCGAACTGCGCGACCGCATTAAACTCATTCTGCAGAAACGCGGTATTATCGCAGCCGACGATATCGACGAGCTCGTCGAAATGATCGCAGCCGAAGTAGAAGACAAAAAATAATACAGCTCCTCACCAACCTGCGGGTGGCATGCCCCCAACACAGACGCATGCCACCCGCCAAACTTCACATTATGGAACAAAGCGACCCCCGATCATCAAGTGTCACATCGGCTATCGGTACTACCGTATCACGATATATAAAACTGTTGCTTGAAGACACGCGTCTCAATGTAGCTGAAAAACTCACACGTCTTTTTTCAGCTCTCACCGTATGCGCCCTTGTGCTGGTTCTCGCTCTCGCGACACTTCTGTTTATGTCTATCGCCGCAGGCATGGCTCTGGCCGACATCATGAACCCGATTCTGGCCTACGTGATAGTAGGGTCGTTCTATGCCGTGCTCGCCCTGGTGATTTTTTTGTGCAAAACATCGCTTATCGTCAATCCCATTGCGCGCTTCATCAGCCGTCTGCTGATTGAGGCTCCTGAAAACACCCAAGTAGTCCATGATCAATCTACCCCCGTATCCTAAAGCTCCCGAAAACAACTGGAAAGGGCTTACGCTCGACGAAATACGCATGCGACGGGCCTTGGTGCAGGCGCGTATGGAGATTCAGAAATACAAGCTCAACGGCCAGATCGAGGGCATGCGTGAACGGACGCCTCTTTTCGGAGGTTCAAGTTCGCTGTTCTCGCGGCTGACAGGCGCGCTGAGTTTTGCCGAATATGCCTTCATGGCCGTACGGCTCATAAAACTGGTATCACCCATTTTCCGCCGAAAGAAGTAGCCAACAGCCTACTATGCACCGATCAATTATCACAATTATCTCGGCACTTATTCTTGCGCCGACATTGCTTTTTGCCTATAACCCGCGGCAGGACATAGCCGATAAACCCGCCCGGGCCGCAGGCCACTATTTTGCCTATCCTGAAGATGAAACAAGCCCCGACTACGGAACATCGCCCGCAGGCTACGAGGCCTTCTACCTGAGCCACTACGGCCGTCACGGATCGCGCTATCTCACTTCCGACGAAGGATATACCGGAATGATGGATGTGCTCGACAAAGCCGCTGCAAACCATGCGCTCACGCCTCACGGCATGCTGCTGCGCGCACAGCTCGACACCGTCTACGCCGAAGCGCGAGGCCGCGCCGGCGAACTGTCGCCTCTCGGACGCCGTCAGCACAGAGGCATTGCCACACGCATGGCCTCAGCATATCCGGGCATTATAGCCGACAGCGCTGACATAACGGCCGTGTCGACCATCGTGATGCGTTGCGCACACTCCATGTTCGCATTCATAGAAGCTCTCAAGGAAATAAACCCCTCGCTCGACATTCCGCGCGAATCGTCGATGCGGCACATGGAATATCTCAACTACAGTTCGCCAGAATCGGCGGAACTGCGCAGTTCACGAGGTCCGTACCGCAAACCCTGGAAAAAGTTCCGCAAGGAGAAAGCCTACAGCAAACGACTGATGACCGACATATTTTCCGACAGTAAATATGCCGCCGACAGTATAGACGCCTTCAAATTCGCCGAAGATCTCTACTATCTTGCATCCGATATGCAGAGTGTCGACTGCGGTGTCAATCTCGCGCAATGGCTTACACCTGAAGAGACATACGACCTATGGCAACTTTATAATTTCAAATTCTTTGCCCGTTACTCATCGTATGCTCCTGCCGGCAACGCTTTCACAGACAACGCACGCCCAATCGTAAAAGACATTCTTGACAATGCCGACCGCTATATCGCCGCCGGAAAACATGGCGCCACCCTGCGTTTCGGCCACGATATAAATCTGATGCCCCTTACCGCACTGCTTGGTATCGAGGGTTGCCGTACCGACGAGACCGATCCGGCCAGACTGGCCGACAGTTTCGCCAACTACCGTGTGGTGCCGATGGCAGCCAATCTACAGATGATATTCTTCCGGCCGGTCGGTGGCGAAGGCGACATTATTGTGCGGGTATTCCTCAACGAACGCGATGCCACACTTCCCCTGCCAAAGGTCGACGGCTCATATTATCGCTGGAACGATATGCGGCCGTACCTTCAATCCCTCATCGCCAAATGACAATGGAACTTCCACATATTTTCGTACTGCACGTCCGCGAAGGCTATGAAGACCGCGCCGCGCACATCGATTCCATGATGGCACGTCTCGGACTGCCTTTCGAGTATATCCTCGACGGCGACAAGGCCGATCTCACGCCCGAAATCCTCGACCGCTGGTTCGCCGGCCCGATGAAATGTGTACAAGGAGCAACATCATGCGCATGCAAACATCTCATGGCATGCCGCCAAATAATATCTCGCGGATTGCCCGGCGCTCTCATACTTGAAGACGACATAGTGCTGACACGACGATATGAGGAAGTAGCACGGCACACGATAGCCGAACTTCCCGCAGGAAGACCGGCAATAATATCATATGAGGACACGCGTCTGCGTTTTGTGCCGCGAAGCAGACGTCGCAAAGGACAGTATCTTTACGCCGGCGACCGCGACCGCTTCACAGGCGCGCTGTATGTCAATTCAGAAGCAGCACATATCATTCTCGACGAAGCGGAAAAACACGGCATCGACTGCCCTATCGACATTTTCCACCGACGACTTCTCGACGCAGGAAAACTGAAATACTACTGGAGTCATCCATGCACGGCATCGCAGGGCAGTTTCAACGGTCTTTTCCAGACTTCGATAGATGCCAACCGTGGTAAAGTATTCGCATGGAAAGCCAAGCGTCTTTATCGCAAGCTACTATACTTTTTCCGATGATTTTTAGTAATTTTGCAATCAGTACAACAAAACACAATCTTATGCATAAATTAGCAATGACAGCGAGCGCACTGCTGCTGGCGGCGACAGCTTCGACAGCCGGCAACCGCTTCAACATCGACGTTCTCGAACAGCTCGGGCGCGTGAGCGCACCATGCGTGGCTCCCGACGGAAAAACGGTACTTTTCGGCGTATCATATGAAAATCTGGCCGAAAACAACTCCAATAACGATCTCTATCTTGTGACCATAGGCAGCGAGAATGCTCCCATCAAAATCACCGATACTCCAAAAAGCGAAAGCTCGGCCGTATGGATAGCCGGCGGCAACAAAATAGCCTTCCTCTATCCCGATGCCGACGGCAACGCCCAGATGTGGACCATGAATCCCGACGGCACAGACCGCGTGCAGGCCTCGGAGCATCCCGGAGGCATATCCGGATTCCTGCTGTCGCCCGACGAGAAAAACATTGTCGTTATCGGCAACGTGAAGTATGCCCGCAACGCAGGCGACCTCTACCCCGATCTGCCCAAGGCCACCGGCCGTGTGATCGACGATCTCATGTACAAGCACTGGGACGAATGGGTAACAGAGATACCCCACCCCTTTGTAGGCAAATTCGACGGTCTGAAAGTATCGGATCTCAAAGACATCATGGCCGACGAACCCTTCGAGGCTCCGATGAAGCCTTTCGGCGGTGTAGAATCATTCGCATGGCATCCAAACAGCGAGATGCTCGTGTATGTATCGCGCAAGAAGACCGGCCTGGAATATGCAGTATCCACCAATTCCGACCTCTACATGTACCATCTCGCTACCGGCCAGACCCGCAACCTTACCGAAGGCATGATGGGCTACGACACCATGCCGGCGTTCTCGCCCGACGGCCACTACCTCGCATGGCTCAGCATGGAGCACGACGGCTACGAAAGCGATCGCAACCGCCTCTTCGTGCTCGACTGCTATACCTCCGACAAATATGAGCTTCCCGGCAACTGGGATTACTCCATCGACGAATTCGCATGGGCTCCCGACAGCAAGTCGATAGCCTTCATCGCCCCCAAAGACGGCGTGATTCCCGTGTTCCAGGTCGAAGCCAAGAAAGGCGCCGCGCCCGTACAGCTTGTCGACGTTCAGGCTGATTTCACCTCGCTGCAGGTGACCAAGGACCACATCGTGACCATGATGCACTCCATGCTCCGCCCCAACGAGATCATGACAATCGCGCGCAACCCCAAAGGCCGTCGTTCTGCCCTGTGGGAGCTCACCGACATCAATGGCGAGATTTTTGCAGGCCTCGACATGCCCTATGTCGAAAAGCGCATGGTGCCCACCACCGACGGCAAGGAAATGACCACCTGGGTGGTATATCCTCCAAAATTCGACCGCAATAAGAAATATCCCGCACTGCTCTACTGCCAGGGCGGCCCGCAGCAGCCTGTAAGCCAGTTCTGGAGCTATCGCTGGAACCTCGCCCTGATGGCATCGGAAGGCTACGTGGTAATAGCCCCCAACCGCCGCGGTCTTCCCGGCTTCGGCTCGGAATGGAACGCCCAGATCTCCAAGGACTATCCGGGCCAGAACATGAAGGACTATCTCGCCGCCGTCGACGACATGAAGCGCGAAAGCTACATCGACCCCGCCCGCATCGGCGCCACCGGTGCCAGCTACGGAGGTTTCTCGGTATATTACCTTGCCGGCAACCATGAAGGCCGTTTCGCCGCCCTTCTGGCACATGCAGGTATCTTCAACATGGAAGCGCAATACCTCGAGACGGAAGAGATGTGGTTCGCCAACTGGGACATGGGCGGTGCATTCTGGGAAAAGGACAACGCCGCTGCACAGCGCACCTTCGCCAACTCGCCCCACCGCTTCGTAGACCGCTGGGACACTCCTATCATGATATCGCACGGCGAATACGACTACCGCATACTCGCCTCGCAGGGCATGGCAGCCTTCAATGCGGCCAAACTCCGCGGTATTCCCGCCGAGATGGTGGTGTTCCCCGACGAAAACCACTGGATTCTCAAGCCTCAGAATGCCGTGCTGTGGCAACGCCTGTTCTTCCGCTGGTTCGACAAATGGCTGAAACCGGAAAAGAACTGATTTCATAGGGTTGAAAAAGTAATTACTTATTACTCCGCAAACCCTTGATATGCGGTTATAGATGTCTAAGGCACTGCTTAAGAAAGAACTTGCTCACCTCGACCACGATCAGCTGGTCGAGGTGATTCTCAATGCATATTCCTCATCGAAAGAAGCCAAGGATTATTTCGAGTTCTTTCTCAACCCCGATGCCGACAGCCTGCTCGATAAAAAAGTCGATATCATAGCCAAAGAGCTGACACGCTCGAAACGCGGCTACTCGAAAGCCCGTATAAGCGTCATACGCAAGACCATAAAGGACTTCGCTTCCTATGGAGTCGGCGACGAATATGTATACCGGCTTATCTACCGCGCGATACGCATGATCATCGGCATGGAACGCTACTATTACTATCCCGACGCCCTCAACAACGGCGTACTCGGCCTCGCCGCCGATTTCATCGTATTGGCCGACAAACTCGAATGTATCACTGACGCCGCTGAGCTTTTGGATAAAATAGATTCCGACGACGTCGGGCGTCCGGGCTTCCGGTCGAAAGTTCTGCATGCCGCGCGTCAGACCATCAGAGAATTTTCAACCAGTAAAAAAGGATAAATATGAAACGTATCATTGTGGCAGCCGCCACTCTGCTCATCGCAGGTGCTGCATCCGCTCAATATGCCCCGACCAAAGAAGGCATGGCTCTCAACTATAAGATGACAGCCACTGTAGAAGGCAACCAGACCGAAATCATGAGCACCGACTCCGTAACGAAAGTTTCCACAGCCGACGGCAAGACCACCGTGCGTATCAAATCGTGCATACACAACGACAACCCTCTGCTCGACGACATGGTGATGTATTCATCTGCGACATATACCACACCCGACGAACCGACCACTCTGGTGATGATGACAGGAGAGGACTTCAAGGCCTTCATCATGAATATGATCAAGATAAGCATGGAACAGGCCGGTCAGTACAACGAGACCCAGTTCAAGGAAGCCGAGGCAAATTTCAGAGTCAAAGGCGAACTGTCGCTCGTACTCAATCCCAAAGGCGCTGTCGGCGACAAACTGCCGAACTCACGCCTGCGTCTCGATATGGGCATGCAGGCTGCCACAAATTTCATATCTAACGGCGTAATAGCCGCCTATGAAGATGTTACCGTCGCTGCAGGAACATTCTCCAACTGCATAAAGGTGACATATGAAGAGCGTGAAAATTCGCCCGAAGGCAGCAGCAAAAGCTATGTGACAGCATGGTTCGCACCTGAAATCGGACTTGTAAAAGAACAGAAAGCCGACAAGAAAGGCAATATCCTCGAATCGCAGGAACTCATCAGCTATTAGGCAATCAGGCCGACAATACACAAACCCCGGATACAAACGCCTCCATGCGTCTTTATCCGGGGTTCATTATTTGCCTAAACGCTTAGAGGTTGTTTAAAAACATATGTGAAATCACAGGTTGGTGTATTTTTGCTTAAATTGCACATTATGAAG
>ERZ836877.108-NODE-108-length-135883-cov-22.074889_pt1 | contig 135883 bp, 118 predicted proteins | sample MGYA00519469_ERZ836877 | MGnify/ENA primary metagenome ERZ836877 (study PRJEB31850, sample SAMEA3708809) | human gut metagenome | biome: human gut; feature: human-associated habitat; material: faeces | place: China | collected 2014 ... | reverse complement strand
CCTCCGAAACAGTCCGGCGGACTGTTTCGGAAGAACATTACACATCTAAATTATAGTTTTCCCTCACAAGCAGCGTTTCGCCTCTAAACAACAATTCATCTATCAATATCTTCCCCAGTAAAACAAATACCCCGTCCAAAACGGGGCATTTGTTGATTTGGTTGGGATAGTGCGACTCGAACGCACGAATGAGGGAGTCAAAGACCCTTGCCTTACCACTTGGCTATATCCCAGCATTGTACTGGAGATTAACGAAAAAGGCACAGGTTAAACCTATGCCTTTTCTTATCTGGGGTGGGTAGTGGGAGTCGAACCCACGATCTTCGGGACCACAATCCGACGCTTTAACCAACTAAGCCATACCCACCATGTATGGCACGCCATGAAGGATTCGAACCTTCGACCTACCGCTTAGAAGGCGGTTGCTCTATCCAGCTGAGCTAATGGCGCGTATCCTATACAGCAGCCTATAAAGGCTTGGAGCGGGTGATGGGAATCGAACCCACGCGACCAGCTTGGAAGGCTGGGATTCTACCATTGAACTACACCCGCAGATGCTTTGCTTAACATTAACGCTTAATTATTATAACACTTTCATTCTGATTTGTCAAGGGCTTTTTGCGATTATTTTCAATTTTCTTCAGAACATCTGGGCTGTAGAATTTTCGAACCGTTTTTTAGTTGTTTTTCGGCTGAAAATTACACCGCGTAAATCTTGACTAACAGATATACCGCGTGATATACTTTTCATAATGCAATTTAATCGAAGCGTATTTCCGGCTGGAGGTGTCTTTATGTCGGCAGAAAACGAAAAAAATCACAAACGCGCATACTATGGCAGGCTGGCGGGCTGGGTCGGAATAGTCTGCAATATGCTCCTGAGCGCAGGGAAGTTCATCGCAGGCACCTTCTCGGGGAGCGTTTCTATCACCGCGGACGCGCTCAACAACTTCTCGGACGCTTCTTCCAGCCTCATAAGCCTTATCGGATTCCAGCTCTCCGAAAAGCGCGCCGACGCCGAGCACCCCTACGGACACGCGCGGTATGAGTACATATCCGGGTTCGTTGTCGCGATACTCGTTATAGTTATCGGAATTGAGCTGCTCAAAAGCGGAATCGAGAGGATCATAACCCCGCAGGACGTGGAATTCACCCTGGTTTCGGCAATTGTAATGCTGACCTCCATCGCGGTGAAGTTCGGCATGATGATCTTCGACCGCAGCGTCGGGAAGCACATCGACTCGCAGACGCTCATCGCCGCCGCCGCAGACAGCCGCAACGACTGCATAGTGACCGGCGCGGTCCTCGCCGCTAGCCTTATCTCGCATTACACCGGAGTTCAGCTAGACGGCATAATGGCGGTGGCAGTCGCGGGATTCATACTGTACAGCGGAGCCGGTCTCGTAAAGGACACGATGGATCCGCTGCTTGGAAACGCCCCATCGCCGGAGCTTGTTGAGAAGATCCGTCGGAAAATCCTCTCCTACCCCGGAGTTCTGGGAACTCACGACCTCATCGTGCACGATTACGGCCACGGCAGGAAATTCGCGACCGTGCATGTCGAGATGGCGGCGGAGGAAAACGTCATAGAAAGCCACGCCGTGATAGACCAGATCGAGCGCGATTTCCTCAGCAGCGAAGGCATCAACATGCTGATTCATTTCGACCCGGTTCTGACCGACGATTCCGCAGTCAGCGAGATACGCCGTGAACTTGAGCAGACCGTGCGGCTTATCGACGAAAGGCTGTCCGTTCACGACCTGCGGCTTGTCAGCTGCGGCGACATAACAAACGCGGAGTTCGACGTTGCAGTGCCGACTGATTTCAAGATGGACGAATCCGAACTGCGCGCCGAGATAGAGCGTTTCATGTCGCAGAAGAGAGCGGACATACGCTGCGTTATAACCGTTGACCGCAGCTTTGCCGCGATACCTCCGGATGAACTCCCCCGCGAAGATTGACGGCGGGGCGTTTATGTGCTATAATAAATAAGGATAATAAATAAGGAAGCCGTATGCAGGCGGCTAAAGTACATAAATGCGGAGGCGGAGCATGGATTACTTTTTCCACGCGGATACAACCAAATACCGCAGGCGGCTCAGGGGTACGGCTATTATCGTACTGGTGCCGCTTTTCGGCGTTTGCGTGTTCTGTGCGGTGAATATCCTGCTGAACCTCGGCGCTGGAAATTCCTCCGGGATTCTAAAGCTCATGGCGCTGGTGATCGTAATATGCGTGCTGGCTGGAACGACAACGATGTTCGCTGCGGCTCTGCTGGCTAAGAAGTACACCGCACGGCACAGCAGGTTCACATATCTTGACATTCTGCCGGACGGCTTCGTGTTCAGCCTTTACGCCGGGGAATTCCGGAGCTGGGACGACCAGGTGATACTCCGGCGGCTGTATTTCGTGCCGTTTTCCGGTATCGAGGAGATATCCCGCGACCAGAAAGCTTCTCCCTGTTCGCTGACGGTGAAGGGAAAGGTGCGCTGCTACTTTGAGGAAAGCAGCCGCCTGGGCTACCATGTCGGCGAGGACGGTCACACGCAGTTCGACAGCCCCGAGCTTAACGAACGCGGTTTCGAGACCGCGGACAAGTTGGAAATAAACGGCTGGTTCGGTTCTGCTAAGAAAATACAGACCTCGCTTGAGCATTATCTCGCGGAATTCCGCGCAATACCAGAGAAAAAGCCGTTCAACATCGCAGAACACATCATGCGCAGGCAGAAAAAACGCCCGACAACTTCCAACCCGCTTCTGGAGGCTCCGAGCTACGACAGAAACTGGAAATGAAAAGACCGGAAAAATAATGCCGCAGAATGGTTATTTTAGTAGAAATACCACTTGAAAAAAGTTACGCATAGTGATATAATAAACTGTAGATATGTTTTCGGATAAGTAAGGCTGAAGTAATTCTGGATTCCCGAAATTCCGAATTCCGAATTCAGAATTCCTAATTTCAAAGAAGGGAAGGTCAAACAAAAAATGGCTGCAAAATACATTTTCGTCACCGGCGGCGTAGTTTCCGGTCTTGGCAAGGGCATTACGGCTGCTTCGCTCGGTCGGCTGCTCAAAATGAGAGGTTACAAGGTAACTATCCAGAAGTTCGACCCGTATATAAATGTTGACCCCGGCACTATGAGCCCCTATCAGCACGGCGAGGTTTTCGTAACCGACGACGGCGCCGAGACTGACCTCGACCTCGGTCACTACGAGCGTTTCATCGACGAGAATCTTTCAATAAACAGCAATGTCACCACCGGTAAGATCTACTGGACAGTTCTTAACAAGGAGCGCCGCGGCGACTACCTCGGCGGAACCGTTCAGGTCATCCCGCACGTGACCAACGAAATAAAGGACCGCATCTACCGCGTTGCCAACAGCGGCGCAGAGGCTGCCGACGTAGTTATCACCGAGATCGGCGGTACAGTCGGCGATATCGAGTCCACACCGTTCCTCGAGGCTATCCGCCAGGTGAGCAACGACGTCGGCAGAGAGAACGTAATGTACATTCACGTTACTCTGCTTCCGTTCATCTCCGGCAGCAACGAGCTTAAAACAAAGCCGACCCAGCACAGCGTAAAGGAGCTGCTCTCCATCGGCATCCAGCCGAACGTGCTGGTTCTCCGCAGCGACTGCGAGATCCCGAAGGATATGATGGAGAAGGTTGCAAGCTTCTGCAACGTCCGCAAGGAGGACGTTATCCCGAACCTCACCGCTTCTTCGCTGTATGCTGTTCCGCTCATGCTTGAGGAAGCAGGTCTGGCGCACTCCGCGTGCCACCATCTTGGTCTTGAGGACAGGGAGCCTGACCTCACCGAGTGGAAGAACATGGTTCACATGCAGGAGAACGCAACAAAGCCGCTGACCATCGGTCTCGTAGGCAAGTACGTTGCGCTTCCTGACGCATACATCTCCGTTATGGAGTCCATCAGACATGCAGGCGCTGCAAACGGCGCTGACGTGCATATCGAGCTTATCAATTCCGAGGAAGTAACCCCCGAGACCTCCGAGAAGCTTCTCGGCAAGGTCGACGGCATCGTAGTTCCCGGCGGCTTCGGCGACAGAGGCATCGAGGGCAAGATCGAGGCTGTGCGCTATGCAAGAGAGCACAAGAAGCCGTACCTTGGACTGTGCCTCGGCATGCAGATGGCGGTTATCGAGTTCGCACGAAATGTCGGCGGTCTGGAGGGCGCAAGCTCCTCTGAGTTCGGTCAGCACAAGTACGACGTTATCGACATCATGCCCGACCAGAAGGGCGTTGACATGGGCGGTACAATGCGCCTGGGTCTGTATCCCTGCAAGCTTGACGAAGATTCCATCTCCCGCGAGCTTTACGGCGAGGGTCTTATCTACGAGCGTCACCGTCATCGTTACGAGTTCAACAACACCTACCGTGAGCAGCTCGCTGCAAAGGGTCTGAAGTTCGCTGGTCTCTCTCCCGACGGTAAGCTTGTCGAAATCGTTGAGCTTCCGAAGGACGTTCACCCCTGGTTCGTTGCAGTTCAGTTCCACCCTGAGTTCAAGAGCAGACCGAACAGACCTCACCCGCTGTTCAACGGATTCATCAAGGCTTCTCTAGACCTCAAGAAGTAAACATATTCATTGATAATTTAGCCGCCTGTAGACCGAGCGTTTTCAGGCGGCGTTGTTATATGTAAATTCGGCGTAAACAGCAGATAAAGCAACTGTGAAAGGATTTAATATGAGCGGTAAATTCTATGACAACCGTGAGCTTTCGTGGCTCAAGTTCAATGCGAGGGTGCTTGAAGAGGCATTCGACGAGGAAACTCCGCTGTTCGAACGGCTGAGATTCGTGCAGATATTCTGCTCCAACCTCGACGAATTCTTCATGATAAGAGTAGGCAGCCTGCACGATAAAATGCTCTTTGACAGCAAGGACACTGAAAACAAGACCAACATGACCGCAAAGGAGCAGCTCGTGGAGATCGCGAAGCGCGTAAAGCAGCTCCTGCCAGTCAAGGACGACGCGTATTCCGCGATAATGGACGGTCTGAAAAATTACGGCGTTGAGCACCTCGCTGTTAAGGACCTCTCCCCGGAGGAGGACGCGTACTTCCGCGCGTTTTTCACCCGCGAGATACAGTCGCTGCTGTTCACCGGAGTTGTAGACAAAAAGCACCCGGTGCCGTTCCTCAAGAGCGGCGAGATATACGTCGGCGTAGCGATACGCAAAAAGGACGACGCCGCACGCAAGGTAACGTTCGGGATACTGCCCGCGTCGGAGAATTTTCCGAAGCTGGTGTGGCTCCCGGGAACGGGAAAGTTCCTGCTTATCGAGGAGCTTATCAGCCATTACGCTGAGCAGGTGTTCAAGAATTTCGAGATAATCTCCCGCTGCATTTTCAGAGTGACCCGAAATGCAGATATCGCCATCGACGAGGGTCTGTACGACCACGATGTTGACTTCCGCGATATAATGTCCGACCTTGTAAAGAAGCGCAAGAAGCTCCAGCCGGTTCGCCTGGAATTCCTCGGAAAGCCGGACGACAGCATAGCCGCGCTCATAGCAAAGACCCTCAAGGTGCGCGACAGCTTCATTTTCTGGCAGACCGCCCCGCTTACGATGGATTTCCTCTCCTCCGTCGAAAGGAAGCTGGAGAAAAACAGCGAGCTTTTCTTTGCTCCGCTGACTCCGCAGAAATCCCCCGCCATCGACACCAAGCGCCCGATGATAGAGCAGATAAAGCAGCACGACATCATGCTAAACTACCCCTATGAGAACATCAACCAGTTCATACGCCTGCTTGAGGAAGCAGCCGAGAATCCGGACGTAGTTTCCATCAAGATAACGCTTTACCGCGTGGCGAGGGACAGTAAGATAATCAGCGCCCTGACCCGCGCCGCTGAAAACGGCAAGGACGTCCTTGCGCTGGTGGAGCTCCGCGCGCGTTTCGATGAGGAAAACAACATCGGCTGGTCGAAGTGCCTCGAGGACGCGGGAGTTACCGTCATTTACGGTCTGGACGAGCTGAAGGTGCACTCCAAGCTGCTGCTCATCACGCTGCGCGACGGCAACGACGTAAGCTATATCACGCAGGTCGGCACGGGCAACTATAACGAGCGTACTTCCAAGCTGTACACCGACCTCACGCTGATGACCGCCGACCGTGATTTCGGCTCTGACGCCTCCGTGGTGTTCAATGCTCTCGCAGTCGGGAACACAGTTGAGAGCACCAACAAGCTGCTGGTTGCACCGAAGGGGCTCAAGAGCCGCATTGTCGAGCTTATCGACAACGAAATAACTTACAAGGACAAGGGCTACATCGGAATCAAGATGAACTCCCTGACCGATAAGGATATCATCGAAAAGCTCGCCGAGGCAAGCCGCGCCGGGGTCAAAATCGAGCTGGTAGTCCGGGGTATCTGCTGCCTTATCGCAGGCGTCGAGGGGGACACTGAGAATATACGTGTAATTTCCATCGTGGGAAGATTCCTGGAGCACAGCCGTATCTACATTTTCGGCACCGGCGACCGCCGCAGGGTGTACATCTCCAGCGCCGACTTCATGACAAGAAATACCGAGCGCCGCGTTGAGGTTGCGGCTCCGCTGCTGGATAAGAGCATAGCAGACCGCGCAGTCGAAATATTCGAGACGATGCTCCGTGATAACGTGAAGGCGCGTGAACAGGACAGCGACGGTAACTACTACCATGTTCAGCCGAAGGAGGGCGAGCCGCGGCTCAATTCGCAGATATATTTCTACGAGCAGGCTTACAAAGCGGCGGAGCAGGCGCAGCATGAAGAGGAGGAGCGTGAGCAGAACCTCCGTGAGCGGAAAGCTCCGAAGGCAGAGGAGCTGGCTCAGGCAGCGGCTGCACTCGGGGCGCCCTATACGGTTCCCACGGCGCCGAACGGCTATAGCCAGTCTGCAAAGCCGATACATCAGGTGAAGATTCGCAGGATACGCAAATAAGATTAACCGGGGAGTTTGCAGCTTCCCGGTTAATTTTATATTAGGGAACCTCTAAAAACGGTTTGAATAAGCAGTCGGTGTGTTATACACATTTTCACTCAAACAAGGTTTTTAGAGGTGACCATTATAAACTATAATTTAAATGTGTAATGTTCTTCCGAAACAGTCCACCGGACTGTTTCGGAGGAAAGGCTCAATAAAGACGACGTGTTGCTTGTGGGGGAAAACTCTTGTTTTCCCCCACACCCCTTTAGCGCTTTTGAACGTTTTGACTGCGCGCCGGCGCGCAGAGTAGCCGCACTCCGTGCGGAGTATTCGCGCTGGCGCGCGAAGTGTGAGGGCTTTGCCCTCACACTCCCACTTCCTTTTGTAAGCAAAAGGAAGCGAAAACCAATTGCTGACGCAGTAGTTTCCATGTAGCGCTAAATTATAGTTTATCATTCCAGCAATCTTTTCACAAACTTTTCTTTTGACAAATAAGCACTTATGTGATACAATATCATTGTATTGCTATACAAAATCGAAAAGTAAAGGAAGCGCACATAGATGAAACCAATAAACATCGCTATAACCGCCGCCTGCTTCAGCGGAAACAAGGGAGCCGCAGCCATGCTTCAGAGCTCCATAAAGCAGCTCAGGGAGCGCTACGGCGAGAAACTCAATATATTCCTGATGTCCACATACCCCGGTGCAGACCGTAAGCTCATCGCTGAAATGCCCGAGAAATACGACTTTATAAAAGTAGTCAACGCAAAGCCGGAGCGCCTTCTGTTCCTGGCTTTCCCGCTTTCCATACTTTACAGCTTCCTGCGGTTCATTCCGCCGTTCCGGAAGCTTCTGCAAATGGATAAGATAATCAAGGCGTACTCCCAGTGCGACATAGTTATCGACGAGGCGGGAATCTCATTCGTGGACAGCCGCGGCTTCATCATGAATACTTACGCGTTCGTATGCGCAGCGGTTCCCATGCTTTGCGGAGTTCCCGTCGTTAAGTACTCCCAGGCGCTTGGTACGTTCAAGAACGGCTGGAATAAGTTCCTTGCAAAGTGGATACTTCCGAAGATAAAGCTCATCTGCGCACGCGGAAAAATCACCCAGGACAACCTCGCCGGAATAGGAGTCACCGAAAACGTGAAGCTCTGCGCCGATGGAGCATTCTCCATGCCCGACAGCGAATTTTATGCCGAAAAAGTGCAGAAGCTCTGCGAGGACAGCCCGTTCTTCCGCAAGAGAGTTGTCGCGCTGTCGATAAGCAGCGTAGTCCAGGGAAAATGCGAAAAAATGGGCAGGGACTACCGCGGTTGTATGATCCAGTTCATCAACTGGCTCAATGAGCAGGACTATAACGTGCTTCTGATAGCCAACGCCGCCCGCGAAGGCAGCGAGAAGCCCCGCAACAACGACCTCATCATCTGCACCGAGGTCTATAATGCAGTCCGGGACAAGACAAAGGTAATGTGGGAGCCGCGCGAAATGGCTCCCGAGGAGATACGCGAGCTACTAGCACGCTGCGAAGTACTGGTAGCTTCCCGATTCCATGCAATGATAGGCGCTCTGGAAAAATGCACTCCGGTGCTGCTCGTCGGCTGGAGCCACAAGTATAAGGAAGTCCTCGATATGTTCGGGCTTGGCGAGTACGCGGTGGATTTTTCCGCGCTGGAGCTTGACTCCCTGAAAACAAAGTTCATGGGGTTCATTTCCGAGAGCCAGAATATACGCGAGAAAATAAAGGAGAACCTCCCTGCCGTGCTGGAGAGCAGCCGTGACAATATCCGCTTCATCAGCGAGGAGATAGACAAGGTCTACGCCAAGCCGAAAAAGGTCAAGCTGCTTGATTTCAACCGTCCGGAGTTCTACATGGGCGAACATATATGCGCGCGAATGGGCTATGCCGCTGACGGGAATATCCGCGCTAATGCGGCTTCCGGCGGTATGGTGACGGCTCTGCTGTGCCACATGCTCGAAACGGGAGAGATAGACGGCGCGTGGGTCACAAGAAGCGAGATAAAGGACGGAAAGCTGGGATACAAGACGTTCATCGCGACAACCAGGGAGGAACTGATGGAAAGCTCCTCGTCGGTATACATGTACATGCCGCTGATGAAGCACGTTGATATGCTCCGTGAGTTCAACGGAAAGCTTGCCGTAGTACTCGTCCCTTGCCAGATGAGAGCGTTCACCGCAATGCTTGAAAAGGAGCCAGCGCTGAAAGAAAAGGTCGTGCTGAAGCTCGGACTTTATTGCAGCGGAAGTCACAGCGAGAATGCAACGTTAGTTCCGCTGAGGAAGAAGAAAATCTCCCTTGAGGGCGCAAAGAGGCTGTACTACCGCCGTGGTCACTGGCGCGGACTTTCCACCGTGCAGTACGAGGACGGCAGCGAAAAGACCCTCAGCTACCCCAAGACGATATGCGCATACAAAAACGCGTACTTCTTCAGCCGGGAGAGCTGCATGGTCTGCCAGGATCATTACTGCAACTCTGCGGATATCAGCTTCGGCGATATCTGGCTCAAGGAAATGAAGAAGAATCCGATAAAGCACACAAGCTGCGTTATCCGAAGCGAGCGCGCAATGGAGGCGTTCCAGTCCGCTGTGGACGACGGCGCGATAGTTGCTTCGCGTATCGACGACAGCAAAATGCTTCGCAGCCAGAAGCGTGCGCTGGTATTCAAGTTCAACGCGGCAAAGGCGAAGCAGGAAATGTTCGAAAAGATGGGAAGGAAGCTTAATGTTGATGTCTCCGGCAAGTGCAAGTGGAATCACCGCCTTGCATTCAAGCTTGGCTGGAGAAACATGAAATTCAGCCGTGAAAAGCTCGCTAAGCTTGAGAAAATGCCTACCTGGTTCATATACTATTACATGTGCTTCATTCGCGTGCTGCTGAGCTTCTGACCGGGGGAAAACAATGAAAAAGCCTGATAAGAAAAAGATACTGAAAGCGCTGAAAATCCTGTTCGGCGTGCTTGTCGTGGTATTCCTGGCGTGGTACTTCTGGAAGAACTGGGATGAATTCTCCGACAAGATAATGAACGTTGATATGGGGATATTCATATTCTCCATGCTGTTCTATTTCTTGTATAAAATAACCCTGGCGTCTCTGTGGCACTACATTACAAAGCTTAACGGCTGTGCGATAAAGTACGAGAAAGCCGTCACGAGCTACCTCTACTCTATCCTCGGAAAGTACATTCCGGGGAAGGTGTTCATGCTTGCCGCCCGCCTGACCTATTATAAGGAGGAGGACGCGCCGCTGTCGAAGGTAACGGTGTGCTTCTTTATTGAGAATGTCTGCACGCTGCTTGGCGCGGCAATGCTGTTTATCGTGTCGCTGCTGTTCTTCCCGAACGAGCTTCTGGAAAACTACAAGTGGGTAACTATCGCGCTGATAGTCGTGTTTTTCGTGTGTATTCACCCGAAAATAATCAATTTCTTCCTGCGGATACTTGGGAAGCTCTTTAAGAAGGATCTTGAGATACCGATGAAGTACTCGCAGATGTTAAAGGTCGTGCTGCTGTTCATCGGAAACTGGCTGATCGTAGGCGTTGGATTCTTCATTCTTACAAAGTCGATCTATCCCGCCGTGGAGTATTCCGAACTGCTGTTCTGTGCCGGTATCTGGGGAGTTTCTGCGATAATGGGCATTCTCGCGATATTCGCCCCGTCCGGGCTTGGAGTCCGCGAGGGAATCATCGTAGCCGGATTGTGCCTTATAATGCCGCAGAGCGACGCAATGGTCGTATCCGTGGTGTCCAGACTGTGGCAGACTATTCCGGAGCTTGTTTTGGTGGCGCTGGCGTTCATCTGGTCAAGAATACGGAATATGTCGAAGATAAAGCTTAAAAAGGGCGCGGAGGGAGCTACCGAGCCTGAACAGACAACAGAAAATAAGAATGAATGAATGTAAGGGGCTTCAAAAGAGGCCCCTTGCTTATAATTTAGCGGCCGCATGTTAAATACCGCGTCGGCAATTTTCACCAGCATATTTTTAGCCGTGCACTCTTCCGACAAACAGAAACTCCCTCCGTTTCCGAAGGGAGTTTTTGCTTCATATGCGCAAGGTCACTTGATCTCAGCGGGCTTGTCGCCCTTTTTCTTCTTAGCGGGAGCTTCCTCAGCGGGAGCCTCGTGAACGGTGTTGTTCTTAGCGATAGCAGATTTCAGCACGCGGATCTTGGTGCGGTCGCTGCCGGTCTCGATAAGCACGGTGTCCTCCTTAACGGAAAGAACTCTGCCGATGATGCCGCCGTTGGTGATAACCTCATCAGCAACCTGAATGCTGTTGAGCATGTTCTGCATTTCCTTGTTGCGCTTCTTCTCCGGGCGGATTATGAAGAAATAGAAGAATACGATGATAAGCGCCAGCGGAATGAGCATTGTGAGCATGCTTGCCACGTTTGCACCGCCGGTTGCGTCTGCAGAAGAAGCTGCGGTAGAAATAACTGCGAGTGTTGTCATTAGTTGTCCTCCACGTCCTGCCTTGCGGCATGATTTTTATAGTACCTTTTAATTATAACCTAAACTGCTCCTAAAATCAAGTAGGGCGGTAAAATTTTCACCGATTATTCAGAAAACATGGTGATACCGGAGTCCGCAAACGCCTTGCGCACCTGCTCGAGAGAAGCGGCGGAGAATCCGGAGGTCTGAATGCGGACCGCCCACTTCTGTCCGGAGTACATCGCGGAGAGCTTCCCGATGAACGCCCTTGTTTCGGCGTAGCCGGTCTTGTCGGCGGGGGAGTAGTCCACCAGCAGCGCTGCGGTTTTCAGCTTTGTTTTATCTCCTGCGGCTTCCGCAGTGGTGAGCGCGATCGCGTTGTTATCCGCGAACAGATCTTCGTCGTTCATTTCAATTGTGACTCTGGTATCCCCCGCAGCCTTCTGGCATGCGGAAATGACGTTCCACAGCGCTTCAAGACGCGCGGTTTCGTCGGAAATGCTGAGCTGCCGCAGGAAGTTCGTATAATCCAGCGGGTTGAACGCCGGGTACCTCATGTTTGCGAGTATCACGTCTGTGAAGCCCGCGGACGCGATCTCCTTTGTGATATCCGCAAGGTACGCCGCGGTCTCCTTCTCGAACGGGTCGAGCCAGGACTTGCCGCCCTGGTCGACGTAGTAGTCGTGCCAGATTCCGCCGTCGGCTATCATGTAGCAGATGCTTCCGCCGGAGTAGGTCTGGGAGGTGCGGTCGAGCAGCGTATTTATACGCGCGTGCGGAGTCATTCCCGCCTTGGTGATGATGTCCGCGATCTGCTTTGCGGTGAGGGTTCCGGTTATCTGGCTCTCGGGGATATCCTTGAGCGCGGTCTTGTAAAGGAAGCTGCCGGCTTCGTCCTTGAGCGTTACCGCGATGTCGGTGAAGCCGCTGTTCTTTGCGGCTGCGAGGGCGCTGTTGAGGCTCTCGGAGCTGAGCGCGGCGGTCTCCGGCAGAATGAACGCGCTGACCGTCTTTTCGATTTCCGGCTCGGCGGTCGGTTCGGAGGACTCAGCGGTCTTTTCCGCGGTGCCTTCCGCAGAGGGAGCCGCAGGCTCGGCGGATACCGGCGGAGTCCAGGCGGATTCCGGTGGCGGCTCGTTTCCGCGGTTAGAGAAGTACTCCACCAGCGGCTTGCCCAGACCGTAGCCCAGTACGCACAGACCCGCCACCAGAATTACCATCAGCAGTCCGGTGAGGAACTTCCTGCCCTTGCTTTTCTTGCGCTGGTACAGGCTGTATTTGCGGTGCTTTATCTTGATGTTCTTTTTCTTCATGATATCTCCTAGAATGTGGTGTGTTGTTATCAGAAGTCAACGGTGTAGCCCGCCAGCGCGTAGAACGCCAGCGATATCACGCCGATATATACCAGCATGATGGGGTAGCCGCGGAATATACGCGGGATCTTGTCGCTGTCCAGCTTTTCGTGCGCGATATTCAGCAGGAAGCACGCCAGGAAGAACCCTATGCCGGTGCCGAAACCGTATCCGATGTACGACCAGATGTCGCTGCCGTAGTTGGAGTTGAGGAAAAGCGCGCCGATAACGGCGCAGTTGAATATCGCAAGGTGGACGTACTTGCGTATTTTCCTGAATATTTTTGGGAAAAACCGCCACAGCCCCAGAAGCCCCAGAATATACAGCACGCTGATAACGGCTGAGTAGATAAGCGGCATGAACAGCCAGCCGAACTCCGTCGGGAGCATAGCCTGGTCAACAAAGAAGGAAACAATGCTCGCCAGGGTAGTCATAGCAGTGATGCCGAGAGTGAAGCCGATAACGGTGCTGTTCTTGCGGGAGGCGTAAATACCGACGTTGCTGCCGAATGCGCGGTCGAATATCGCGTTCTGGACGAACACGGAGACCATCGCGGCGGAAACGATCTTTGCGATAACTTCCATCATTCAGCCCCCTTTCGGATAACGCCGGAGCTTTCGCTGCGCTTCCTGCGGCGGGTAGTCACTCCGCGGCAGACCGCCGCGAGGATCCCCACAAGTATGAACCCGAAGAACGTGGTCTTGGCGGCGGGCATGGGGGCGTCGCATACTCTCAGTCCGAACAGCGAGCCGAACGCGAGGAACTCCCTGATGATACCCACGGCGAACGCCGCTATAGCGTAGCCGAGAATGTACATCAGCGCGTCCAGCGCCATTTCTTTCATCGGCATGAGGTAGAACCGGCTCTCGGTCTTTGCGAGTATCAGGGAATTGACTACAAGTATCTCAATGTAGATGGACACCGCCGAGGCCGTTTCAGGGAACAGCGCGTTCATCAGCAGCGCGGTTGGAATATACATCACAGCGGCAACTCCGACGTAGCAGATTATCCGCACGGTGTAGACTATCTCCCGGGGAATGAACCGACAGATGATTATTGACGAGTACGAGATAAGAAGGAAGCTCAGGGTGAGCACCAGAGCGCGTTCGAACGTTGTCGCCGCTGCTATTATCGGGGCGGTGACGAGTCCGCTCATCAGAACGATATTCTGGCGGAAAAGCCCGTCAAGTCTGAACTTCCCGGAGGTTTTGTTATTCATCGCTGTCCTCCTTCTCCGGGTTTATAGATGGCTCTGAACGCTCCGGCTGCTCGAGCTGCTCATGGTGCGGCTGAGCCTCCCCGGGTCTGCTTATTAACGCAGGACGGCGCTTGTGGCGCTTCACCTTGCCGTCTATCGGCGGGGTGTTGTAGCGGTATTTTTCGGGGAGCTGTATCTCCTGCGTGTCAGTGAGCTTTATGCCGCCCTGCTGCGCGCGGTTCTTGCTTCCCTCGAAGGAGCTGATGTAGTTGCGCTTCCAGTAGAGGATATTTTCAACGATGGTATCAAACGAGCTGCTCATGGCGTTGACGATAAGCAGCGCGAAAACGAAGCAGCCCTCCACCTGACCGAAATACCGGAACATCATCACGGTGTAGCCCAGCACGACTCCGTAGATGACTCGTGCGGCGCGGCGCTTCGGCAGTATATAAGGCTCGGCGGACATAAAAACGATTCCGAACAGCAGGAAGCCGCTGGAAAGCTCATAGAACACCGACATAAGCGGAGAATCCCCGACCCTGGGGTACAGCGCGGAGATAGCCGCCACAGAGGTCAGGCAGGATATCAGCGCGGTGAAGCTGGTGGAGTGCTTTATCAGCATGCACACGCCGATGACCAGAATAACGAGGATATTAACAGCGCCGATAGCGCCGGGGACGTTCCCCATGAGGATATCCATAACGGACTGGGTAGGCGTTGTGCCGAGGTTCATGTGGTATTCGACAGAGCGGGTGAAAGTCCCTTCGTACTCCGAGAACATCGGGAGAATTTCGCCGACCTTCGGATAATACAGCATGTCGCCGGGGTAGCAGATTATCAGGAACGCCACGGCTATCGCTGGAGGAGAGAACACGAGGTTCTCGTTTCCGCCGAAAATGTGTTTCCCAAGAGCTATGCAGATAACCGCGGAAAGTCCTGCAAGGACATGCGGGATACCAGCAGGCATGAGCATTCCGCAGCACAGCCCCCAGAACATCACGGCGGGGTCTTTAATGTCGTATTTTATGCGGCGCAGCTTGCAGCAGACCCAGTCTGTGAACATGCAGCAGATAACGCACACCGCGCACACTGCCAGCGGTCTGAAGCCGCCGCGGAACACCGCCGGTATCAGCAGAGCCGCCATGAATACAAGGCGCTCCAGATACAGCTTACGCGGGTCGCGCTTGGTTATGGGAGTTATCATGCCTGTCCTTTCTGCGGAGCCTTCAGCAGGGAGTTAACCTGCGCCATGTCCTCCGCCTTGAAAAGGCCGGTCCCGGCAACCAGGACGTTCGCGCCGGCTTCCTTTACCAGCGGAGCGGTCTTGCCGTTTATTCCGCCGTCGACTTCAATGTCGAGGGAATCTCCGGCGAAGCTGCGCAGAGCGCGTATCTTATCCAGCGTTTCCGGAATGAACGCCTGCCCGCCGTAGCCCGGCTCAACGGTCATAACGAGCACCATGTCGCACAGCTCCACAAGCGGGAACGCTTCCTCAATGGGAGTTCCGGGCTTCACTGCAAGCGCGGATTTCACGCCGAAGGAACGTATCAGCTCCAGGGTCTTTCGTGCGTCGCTGCGGCTCTCAAGGTGGAAGCTGATGAGGTCGGCTCCGGCTTCCGCGAAGAACTTGATCTGGCTCGCCGGGTCGTTCACCATCAGGTGCACGTCAAGGAACATATCCGTTGCCCTGCGGACGCATTTCAGCACCGGGCTGCCGTAGGTTATCTGGTCGACGAACGCGCCGTCCATTACGTCGAAGTGTATCCAGTCGACATTCGCCGCTTTGCAGCGCGAGAGCTCCCCGGATATATCCGCGAGGTCGCAGGCAAGCAGCGAAGCTGAGGTCTTTATCATATTATCATTTCCTTATCTGTGAATTTCATACATTTTTCAGAGGGCATAAAATACCCATACACATATATTCTATAATAAATATCTTTTTTCGTCAATAAGCTGTGAAAGATTTTTTTGAGATTTTCAGGGAAAGCGTGAAAATTTCCGAAATCGCGGCGAATTCAGGCTTGATATTTGTATACTTTTCTCCTGGTTTGCGCTTGAAAAAAAAGCGGTTTAGTGATATAATATTTATAATATATCTTCGGGAGGACATCTCCCCGAAACGGAACTAAAAGCCATGAAGCATATGCATTCAGCGGCTTTTTTCCTTATTGAGGGAAATGTTCCAGAAAATGAAAAAGACGCAGGAATACCTGTGCAAATCAGAAACGGATCGAGAAAGTGAGGATTTAATCGTATGCTGAACTGCAACTACAACGAGAAATTTGTCAAGGAAGGTCTTACGTTCGACGACGTGCTGCTCATACCCGCAAAGAGCGACGTTACCCCGAACATGATCGACCTCAAGACGCAGCTCACCAAGAACATCACGCTCAACACCCCGATCATGACTTCCGCGATGGATACCGTAACAGAGAGCCGCATGGCTATCGCGATTGCCAGAGAAGGCGGTATCGGTATTATTCACAAGAACATGACCATCGAGCAGCAGGTCGACGAGGTGGACAAGGTAAAGCGTTCTGAAAACGGCGTTATCGTTAACCCGTTCTTCCTCTCCCCGCAGGACAGCGTATTTGACGCGGACGCTCTGATGGGCAAGTACAAGATCTCCGGTGTTCCGGTCGTTGAGAACGGCAAGCTGGTCGGTATCCTCACTAACCGCGACCTCCGCTTCATCACCGACTACAACCAGAAGATCGGCGAGGTAATGACAAAGGATCATCTTGTTACCGCTCCGGTCGGCACTAATCTCCAGCAGGCTCAGGAGATCCTCAGAAAGCACAAGATCGAGAAGCTCCCGCTGGTTGACGAGAACGGCTTCCTCAAGGGACTTATCACGATCAAGGATATCGAGAAGAGCGTACAGTACCCGAACACCGCGCGCGACGCAGGCGGCAGACTCCTCTGCGGCGCAGCGATCGGAATTACTCCCGACGTGCTTGACAGAGCCGGCGCTCTGCTGAAGGCTCAGGCGGACGTACTGGTGCTTGACTCCGCGCACGGACACAGCAAGAACATCATGACCACCCTCGACAAGATCAAGACCGCGTTCCCGAACGCTGTTATCATCGCGGGCAACGTTGCGACCGGCGCTGCCGCTGAGGATCTCATCAAGGCTGGCGCTGACGCTGTAAAGGTAGGTATCGGCCCCGGCTCCATCTGCACCACCAGAATAGTTGCAGGTATCGGCGTTCCGCAGATCACCGCAGTTTACGACTGCGCATGCGCTGCCGCTAAGTACGGCGTTCCGGTCATCGCAGACGGCGGTATCAAGTTCTCCGGCGATATCGTCAAGGCTCTTGCGGCTGGCGCTAACTGCGTAATGCTCGGCTCCCTGCTGGCAGGCTGCGAGGAGGCTCCCGGCGACGTCGAGATCTACCAGGGCAGAAGCTTCAAGGTCTACAGAGGCATGGGAAGCCTTGCTGCAATGAAGAAGGGCTCCGCTGACCGCTACTTCCAGGATAAGAGCAAGAAGCTCGTTCCCGAGGGCGTTGAGGGCCGTGTACCTTACAAGGGATCCGTTGCCGACACCATCTTCCAGCTCGTTGGCGGTATCCGCTCCGGTATGGGCTACTGCGGCTGCCCGACTATCCCCGACCTCCAGGAGCGTGCAGAGTTCGTACGCATCACCGGCGCAGGTCTCAGGGAGTCCCACCCGCACGATATCCAGATCACAAAGGAAGCTCCGAACTATTCTACCGGATTCTGATATTACTGAATCGAATACAAAAATCCCCGCAGTCACACGGCTGCGGGGATTTTTATATAAAATGTTAAAAATCAGTGTACTGCTCTTGATTTTCAGATGAAAAACGTATATAATATATAATGGATAACAATATAAAGTGCTTACTGTGGCACAAAAGGAGCAGAAGAATGAAGGACGGATTTGTAAAGACCGCCGCGGGAACGCCTGACATCAAGGTTGCAGACTGCGGCTATAACTGCGCCCGCATAAAGGCGCTGATAGATAAGGCTCACGAGCAGGGAGTGAGAGTGCTTGTTCTGCCGGAGCTGTGCATTACCGGCTACACCTGTCAGGATCTGTTTTTTCAGCAGACCCTGCTTGACGGCGCCCTGAACGCGCTGAAGGATATCACGGAGCACTCCGCCGGACTTGACATGCTCATTGCGGTGGGCTGTCCGCTGAGGTTCCGCGGGGAGCTTTACAACTGCGCCGTCGTAATGAAGGACGGGAAGATACTCGGCGTTGTGCCGAAGAAGTTCCTCCCGAACTACAACGAATTCTACGAGAAGCGGCATTTCACCGCCGCCCCGGAGGGCGAGTACGATATCGAGCTTTTCGGGGAGAGCGTTCCGTTCGGGCTTGGATTGCTGTTCGAGTGCCGCGGGACGCCCGAGCTGGTTTTCGCTGCGGAGATCTGCGAGGATCTCTGGGCTGCGGAGCCTCCGAGCATTTCACTCGCGCTCGGCGGCGCGACCCTCATCGCGAATCTCTCCGCCAGCAACGAGACCATCGGCAAGGATTCCTACCGCCGCGAGCTTGTCAACAGCCAGTCCGCGCGGCTGCTGTGCGGGTACGTGTATGCAAGCGCAGGCTCCGGCGAAAGCACGCAGGATCTTGTGTTCGGCGGGCACGATATAATCGCCGAAAACGGAATAGTCCTCGCGGAGAGCAAACTGTACTCAACCGGGCTGACCGTTACTGAAATAGACGTCCAGAAGCTTTCTTCCGAGCGCCGCCGCAACACTAGCTTCGTGGGAGGTCTGCGCCCGGGAATGCGCCGTATTCCGTTCGATATGGAAATAAAGCCCGCAGAGCTTACCAGAATAGTGCGCCGCACTCCGTTCGTTCCGAATACCTCGGCGGAGACCGACAAGCGCTGCGAGGATATCCTCACAATGCAGGCACATGGGCTTGAAAAGCGCGTCCGCCACACCAACGCGAAAACGCTGGTGATCGGAATTTCCGGCGGGCTGGATTCCACGCTTGCGCTGCTGGTGTGCGTGGAGGCTATGAAGCTGCTCGGCAGACCCGCGTCGGATATACTGGCGGTCACAATGCCCTGCTTCGGTACGACAAAGCGCACCCGCAGCAACGCGGAGCGGCTCTGCGAGCTGCTCGGGACAAGGCTGCGCGTGATAGATATTGCTGATTCGGTAAAGCAGCATTTCAAGGATATCGGCCACGACGAGAGCAACCACAATGTGGTGTACGAAAACGGCCAGGCACGGGAGCGCACCAAGATACTCATGGATCTCGCAAATGCTGAAAACGGCATGGTAATAGGCACAGGAGACCTTTCGGAGCTTGCGCTCGGCTGGGCTACCTACAACGGCGACCACATGTCTATGTACGGCGTGAACGCTTCCGTTCCGAAAACGCTTGTTCGTTACATCGTGAAGTACTACGCGGGAACCGTCGGCGGCGCAGACCTCCGCGAGGTCCTGATGAGCATTTACGATACTCCGGTAAGCCCGGAGCTTCTCCCGGCGGACGAAAACGGCGACATCGCCCAGATAACCGAGGATCTGGTAGGTCCGTACGAGCTGCACGATTTCTTCCTGTACAACGGGATACGCTGGTGCTTCCCGCCCAGCAAGGTTTTCCGCCTGGCGGAGTACGCGTTTGATGGAAGCTACGACCGGGAAACTATTCTCAAGTGGCTCAGGACGTTCTACCGCAGGTTCTTCTCGCAGCAGTTCAAGCGGAGCTGCCTGCCGGACGGCGTGAAGGTGGGTTCTGTCACACTCTCGCCCCGGGGCGACTGGAGAATGCCCAGCGACGCTTCCGCGGCGCTGTGGCTGGAGGAAGTCAACAGGCTCTGAGCCTTATAATTTCTGGAGGTAATTATGCTGGACGGGATAAAAAAGCGGCTCATACATTTTGAATCCGACGGAAAGAGCGTGGTCTCCGACTTTGTTTCTGCAAGGCAGAGGAGGGTCGGCGCGCTCCGGAGGACTGTGCATGCGTGCTTTTATATTCAGTGTGCGGCGGCGTTAGTGTGCGCTGTGTGCGGCTTCGCCATGGGCGGAATTTTCACCGGGCTGGCGCTTGCGATAGGCGCGGCGGCTTCCGTTGCGGCAGCTCTGATGGCGGTCGCCGGGGAGCCGGTCATACGTCTGGTGAGCTGCGCGCTGAACCTGGTCTATGCGCTGATCTGCTTTATCGTAAGCGGAAACGGCGCTGTGTTCGCGGTCTGCGGATTTGTTATGCTGGCGGCTTCGGCAGCGGCGGCGGTCAGCCTTGCCGCGGGTCATCTGCGCGACTGGCTGGCTGCGTATCCGGCGGCTAAGATAAGCGCCGGCGACTACACGTTCACCGGAGAGCCGGAAGCGGCTATCATGTCCGAGGCAGAGCCGGAGCCGGTCGAGCCTGCGAAGCCGCCGGAGCCTTCCGAGCTTATGCTGATCGCGGAGAAGGTGTCCGGCATAATGAATTCGCGGAGCAGCCGTTCCGCACAGGAGAATACGACGGAGGTACATTCGGGTGAAAGCGCTCAGGGTTAGAAAAGTCGCGCTTTGCGCGCTGTTTATATGCATTGCGGCGGTGCTTTCCGCGGTTGAATCGTTCCTGCCGCCTATATGCGCTATCCCCGGCGTGAGGGTCGGGCTTGGAAACATCGTAACGATGTTCATGCTCTACATAGGCGGGAAGTGGCGCTCCATAGATGTGATGCTCGTTGTGATACTGCGCTGCTTTGTGGCGGCGTTCATCACCGGGCAGGTCATGAACCTGTTCTACGGAGTGATGGGCGGTATCTGCGCGCTTGGGGTCATGCTTCTGATGAGAAAGCTCCTCCCCGGCGAGAACCGAGAGAACTGGCTGCCGCTGGTCGGGATCATGGGAGCGCTGGCGCATATCGCCGGGCAGATGCTCACCGCGGTGATAATCTACGGGAACATTCTGGTGCTTGCCTACACGCCGATACTTACAGCCTCGGCGGTGATCGGCGGAGCATTTACCGGCACCTGCACGCTGTTCATGCTGAAAAAGCTGGATCACCGCGTGCTCGACGATATCCGCATGACGGATATCCCGACTATGCCGAAATTCAAAGGAGAATAAAGCATGAAGCTGCTTGTTATAGACGGAAACAGCATAATGAATCGCGCGTTCTACGGGATACGCGTGCTCACGAATAAAAAGGGAATGCCGACCAACGCGCTGACCGGATTCCTTAACATATTCCTCAAGCTGATGAAGGAGGAGGCTCCCGACCGCATCGCAGTGGCGTTCGACCTGCATGCGCCGACGTTCCGGCACAAGATGTATGCGGACTACAAGGGCACCCGCCACGCAATGCCAGACGAGCTGCGTGCGCAGATGCCGATAATCAAGCAGATACTCACCGCGCTTGGGGTCGCCATCGTGGAGAAGGAGGGCTACGAAGCGGACGACATCATCGGAACGCTCTCCCATGCCGCTGAATCGCAGGGCGGAGAGTGCACCATCTCCACGGGAGACCGCGACAGCTTCCAGCTTATCACCGACAAGGTGACGGTAAGGCTCGCCTCCAACAAGGAGGACATCATCTACACTCCGGCGAAGATAGCCGAGGTCTACGGCGTTACGCCCCGGGAAATGCTGGAGGTCAAGACCCTTATGGGCGACAGCTCCGATAATATACCTGGAGTTCCCGGAGTAGGCGAAAAGACCGCGCTGGGTCTTATCCAGAAGTACCACACGGTGGACTACATCTACCAGAACCTCGACACGATAGAGGTCACGAAGGGAGTACGCGCCAAGCTTGAAAACGGCAGGGAGAGCGCGGAGCTGAGCCGGAAGCTCGCCGAGATAACGCTTGAAGCCCCGGTGGAGCTTGACATGTCCGCATACGAGAAAAAGGACGGAGACCCCGCCGAAGCCGCAGGTATCCTCACCGAAATGGAAATGTTCGGCGTTATGAAGAAGCTGGGTCTGGACAAGACCGCCCCGGCGAAGGTAGCGTTAGCCTCGATAGCCTCCGAGGGAACCGCGCCCGCACCGGATAATGCCGGAACTCCCGCAGTTGAAGCCGCGGAAAAGGCCGATATCCCGGAATTCGACCCGGCGGCGTATGACGTGGCGTTTTCCGGCGGGGAAGTGCGCGTGTTCCTCGCGGGGAAGCCGCAGGAGGGCACGGCGGCTATCCTGGCTTCCGAAGCCCCCAAGCGCACCGATGACGCGAAGGCGCTGTATTCCTACTGCATGAAAAACGGCATGGAGCTTAAAAACGTGGTGTTCGACGCGGCGCTTGCCGGGTATCTTCTGAACGTAAATTCCAGCGACTACACCGTTGAGCGCCTCTGCGCGGAATACGGCGTGACCTACAGCGCGGAGCGGCTCGGGGAGTCGCTGTTTCTGCTGAACCGCGCTCTGTGGGAGAAAATACACCAGCAGGAGATGTACGGCGTTCTGGCTGACATTGAGATACCCCTTGCCGAGGTTCTTAGCTCCATGGAGATAGAGGGCGTGAAGCTGGACACCGAGGCGCTGCGGGAGTTCGGAGACGCGCTCCAGCCGAAGATAAAGGAGATCGAGCAGGATATCTACAAGGAAGCAGGGCACGAGTTCAACATCGGTTCCCCGAAGCAGCTCAGCGTTGTGCTTTTCGAGGAGCTGGGACTTCCCGCCGGGAAGAAGCGAAAGACGGGTTACTCCACCGACGCAGATACGCTGGAGGGGCTGCGCGGCAGGCACCCGATAATTCCGCTGATATTCGACTACAGAACGCTCACGAAGCTCTACAACACCTACGTCAAGGGGCTTGAAGCGGCGGTTTCTCCGGACGGCAGAATGCACACCACATTCAAGCAGACCGAAACCCGCACCGGGCGTATTTCCTCTGCGGAGCCGAACATACAGAACATTCCGGTTCGCACCGAGATAGGCAGGAACTTCCGCAGATTCTTTGTCGCGGGGGAGGGCAGAATGCTTGCCGACGCGGACTACAGCCAGATAGAGCTGCGCGTACTGGCGCACCTTTCCGGCGACAAGGCGATGATAAAGACCTTCTGCGAGGGCGGAGATATCCACACCGAGACCGCCGCAAGCGTCCTGAACGTCCCGCCGGAGCTGATCACTCCGGAGCAGCGCCGCAGTGCGAAGGCGGTAAATTTCGGTATTGTGTACGGCATAGGCGCGTTTTCGCTTGCAAAGGATATCAACGTGTCAGTCCCCGAGGCGAAGCGGTATATCGACGACTACCTGACCCATTATTCCGGCGTGAAAGCGTACATGGACAAGGTGACTGCAAGCGCCGAAAAGGACGGCTGGGCGGTCACGATGTTCGGCAGGAAGCGTTTTATTCCGGAGATACTCTCGACCAACAAGACCGTGAAGGCTCTGGGAAAGCGTATCGCGATGAACACACCGATACAGGGCACGGCTGCGGATATCATCAAGATAGCTATGATACGCGTATACCGCAGGCTGAAAGAGGAGCTCCCCGAGGCAAAGCTGATACTCCAGGTGCATGATGAGCTGATCGTTGAGGCTCCGGAGGCGCAGGCGGACAAGGCGGCGCAGATACTCACCGAGGAAATGCAGGGCGCAGTAAAGCTTGCCGTGCCTCTCACCGCCGACGCAAAGGAGGGCAGAAGCTGGTATGAAGCCCACTGACGAGCGGTTCGTGCAGATAAACGCGATAGAGCAGGAGTGCTTCCACGGAAGCTGGACGGCGGATACGCTGCTGTCGGAACTAAACAGCCCGCTGAATATCCTCGTTACCGAGGAGCGCGGCGGAATTGTCGCGGGGTTCGCGCTGGGAAGGGTCGCGGCAGATGAAGCGGAGCTGTTCCAGATAGCGACGCTGCCGGAGTTCCGCAGACAGGGCATAGCGGAGCGGCTCCTGACCGAACTGCACTCAAAAATGCAGGAGCGCGGCGCGGTATGCTGCTTCCTCGAGGTTCGCAGCAGGAACGCCGGGGCGATAGCGCTATACGAAAAGAGCGGCTACGAAAAGATAGCGCTCCGCCGGAACTACTACCCGGACGACGACGCGGTGATATACCGCAGACCCCTATAAAACAAGAATTGCTGCCGGAAAGCCGGCAGCAATTTTGTGTATTGTAAGGTCAGTAATATGTTTATTTTGAATTTTTGTTCCAGATGAGCATTAGCCCCTTTAAGAGAAGGTCGTCATCGTAAGTGATTTCGTGGCGGCAGAGAGGTATTACTACCTGCGAGAGTCCGCCCGTTGCGATGACCGTCGCCTTTTCGCCGAGCTCCTCCTCAATGCGTTCGATTATTCCGTCTATCGCGCATGCGTTGGAGTACATTATGCCGCTGGTTATGCAGTCGACGGTGTTGCTGCATATTACGCGCTTCGGCTTTTCATAGGCGATTTTCGGGAGCTGCGCCGTTCTGGAGTTTAGGGCGTCCGCTGATACGGCTACGCCGGTGGTGATAAGTCCGCCGATGTAGGTGCGGTCCTTGTCGATGACCGAGAACGTGGTCGCGGTGCCCATGTCAATTATTATCTGCGGCAGCGGGTAGTCGTGGATACCTGCAACGGCGTCAACGACCAGGTCGCTGCCGAGCTGCGCGGGGTTGTCGATCTGGATTTTCAGCCCGGTCTTTATTCCGGGGCCTACTATCATGATTTTCCCGTCGATGAGCTTTTCAGCCGCCGCCTTTACGGTGTTCGTGACAGACGGTACGACGGAAGATATCACAGCGCCGCTGATTTGTGTGCGGTCGATCCCGTTTATATCAAGCGCCGCTTTTATCTTTACGGCGTATTCAAGCGAGGTTTCGCGCTGAACTGTCGCAAGGCGTTCACGGAACAATATCCTGTCGCTGTCCGCGCAGCCGAGGACTATATTTGTATTGCCGATGTCTATTGCAAGTATCATTGCTGCTCCTTTGGAATTATATCCGTGACTTGTTTGCGGCCAGTTTGTTCTTTACTATGTCGACTATTCTTACTATCACGGAGCTTAACAGCAGGTTAGCGCCAAGCTCTACCAGGAAGTTCACGCCGACGAAAACCGTCACCATGTAGACTCCTGCGTTCTCAATGCCTGCGCCTGCCGCCCATTCGTTTATTGTTCCCATGAAGAACGCGAGGCAGCCCAGCAGGAATATTCCGGTATTAACGATCGGAGCTGCCGCAGCCGCGCATATTGTCGCAGCCCAGCGGTTCTTCTTCTCGAGAGCGCTGTAGATAAGTCCCGGAACAAGACCAGCCGCCGCGCCCTTGACCAGAACTGTGATAATCGTCCCGGGTACGTTGATCACCAGAAATGCGTTCGCGCCGCCGGTGAAAAGCACCATCGCGCCGAACACCAGACCGAGCCAGCCTCCTGTCGCCCAGCCGTATAGTGCCGCGCCGACTACTATCGGGATAAGAGCAAACGTGATGTTGAACGGTCCTACGGAAATTCCCATCGTCAGAAGATATACGACGATTACTACTGCGGTCAGAACGCCGGTTCCGACCATCTTGTGGATCTTTTCGCTGTTCATATTGAATTTTCCTCCTTGTTATCATTCCCCGATTTCCGGGGATACAATACAATACGATAGTATTATAGCATATTCCGCAGAAAAAATCTATTGTGACTGCGACAAAAATTCCCCACGGAACCCGCCGCCGGAAAAGCATATAGCACAAAAACGGAACGCTATACGATCATTATTTCAATTTACGCTGAACCGTAAAAAAGCAAAGCAGATCAAACTGAAGTGCTTTGCTTTTTAAAATATATCCGCGAAGCGGATTCCATAATTCCGAATTTATAATTTTTTTTTCGGCTTTTCGTTTTCCGCAGAACTAAAGCTCAGATAAAGTCCCGACGTCCCCGTCAGGTTTCGTTTATCTTTGACCCGCTCTTAAAGCACAGAGCCGCGAGCAGCCCGAAGAATACCGCCGCCGCGATACCAGCCGCCGTAGCGGTGAAGCCTCCCATGAAAGCTCCGAGGAGGCCGTGCTGGTCGACTGCTTCGCGGACTCCCTTTGCAAGGAGGTTTCCGAAGCCTGTAAGAGGAACTGTCGCGCCGCCGCCGGCGAATTCAATGAGCGGGTCGTAAACCCCTACCGCGCCGAGGACGACCCCGGCGACCACATAGCTTACCAGGATCCTGGCGGGGGTGAGCTTCGTCAGGTCTATCAGGAGCTGACCGACCGCGCAGAATGCCCCTCCGATGAGAAACGCCCAGACGTATTCAAGAAACATATCCATTTTATCTCGTTAACCTCCTGCTTCCGATGATATCTCCACGCAGTGCGCGATCCCGGGAATGCTCCCGCCCTGCTGAACGACCGTAGGTGACATCAGCGCGCCGGTCGCGCAGTAGAGAACGCGTTTCAGCTCGCCGGCCTGTATCCGCTTGAAGAAGTGCCCGCACATCATCGAAGCGGAGCACCCGCACCCGGAGCCGCCTGCGTGTACGTCCTGGGCGGCGCGGTCGTAGATCATCAGCCCGCAGTCCTTGTGGTGCTCCCTTAGGGAAACGCCGTCGCGCTGAAACAGGTCGTAGAGCAGGTCGCTGCCAACCTGACCCAGGTCGCCGGTGATTATCACGTCGTAGTCCTGCGGGTGAGTTCCGCGGTGCTTCATGTGGCGGGTCAGCGTGTCGTAGGCTGCGCCTGCCATCGCGGCTCCCATGTTGTTGAGGTCGGTGATTCCCATATCCTCGATCTTGCCGACTGTCGCAGCCCGTATAAACGGGGGCTTCCCGCTGAACCCGACCAGTGCGGCTCCGGCGGCGGTGGCGGTCCACTGGGCGGTGGGGGTGCGTACTCCGCCGTAGTTCAGCGGGAACCGGAACTGGCGCTCCGCCGTGCTGAAATGCGAGGAGGTGCTTGCTATAGCGGTGTCGATATATCCGGCATTCACCAGAGCCGCCGAGAGCAGAAGCCCTTCCGCGAATGTGGAGCAGGCTCCGTATATCCCGAGGTAGGGGATAAAGTAGTCCTTCAGACCGTAGGAGCTTCCCACGCACTGGTTGAGCAGGTCGCCGGCTATCATGAGGTCTATCCTGTCAGGCTCCAGCCCGGATTTGCGCAGGACGTGCCCGACCGCGCGCTGCTGGAACAGGGATTCCGCCTGCTCCCAGGTATCCGAGCCTGCCTTGTTGTCCTCGACCACCTCGTCGAATTCGCCGCCGTAGGGACCTTCGTTCTCCGCCTTGCCAACTACCGCCGCGTAGGCTATCACGGACGGTTTGCGGAAGCACATTGTTTTTCCTTCACAGTATTTCATGCTGACACCTCACTTTGTAAACAGCCCGACGATGTAGTAAATAATGCCGTACACCACCGAAGCGCTTATGCCGTAAACGATGACCGGTCCTGCGATAACGAACATCTTAGCGCCCAGGCCCAGCACGAAGCCCTCGCTTTTGAAGTCCAGCGCCGGGGAGGCGACTGCGTTCGCGAAGCCGGTTATCGGCACCAGTGTACCCGCGCCGGCGTGCTGCGCGATCCGGTCGTACCATTCCAGCCCGGTGAAGAGTATGCTCAGAAACACCAGCGTGATGGAGGTCAGCGCGCCTGCTTCGTCTTTGTTAAGCCCTGTCATGCCGTAGAGGTTCAGCAGAGCCTCGCCGAGCGTGCAGATCAGTCCGCCGATAAGAAACGCCATCGGAATTGTCCTGCACAGCTTTGAATTGTGGGAGCGGCGCTTGGTAAGTTCGCCGTATTCCTCGTTCGATATATTCATCAAGAATCTCTCCTTTGCTTTTTTTGACTATTTTCCGCAAAAAATTCTGTGAAATACGCCGAACCCATAAATTGCAGAATATTGTAAAAAGTATTGACAAACATGCCTTTTTATTGTAAAATAAATATATCGGCTCGGTAGTTTCCGGGCTTTACATGAATGTGGGGTAATTATTATGGCACTTGTTAATGTGATGGAAGATATAGTCAGGGATAAACTGACTGAAATGCTCAAGACCGAAAACTGCTGTAAATGCGACCGCTGCATAGAGGATATGACCGCTCTTGCACTCAACAAGCTTCCGGCAAGATATGTCAGCACTCACAATGGAGAGCTTTTTTCCAAGCTGAATTCTCTGGCGCGCCAGAGCAGCGTAGACCTCAACATTGCCACTGCTGAAGCGATAGCATGCGTGTCTAAGAGGCCGTCTCACGATAAAACATGAGCGATCCGCAATAAACCAAAACCGGGACTGTGACAGCACAGCCCCGGTTTTTTTATTTGTTACAGTATCACATAAGGGAGCGTTACTGCTTCCTTGCGATGGAGTACTCGTCGTCGGACGAGTAATATGGACAGTTGTAGTTAGTTCCGCACATGAATCGGTACATCTCGTCCTCGTCGAGGTTTACCAGACATGTCCAGCAGTCGCATTCCTCGTCGTAGACGTAATTTACGCAGTCGTCGCAGTTTGTCATTCCTTGTTCTCCTTTTCCTTGTCCGCGTTTATCGCGCGGAATGCCTGTTCCAGCGTCCGCACGCCGATTATCTGAATGCCGTAGTTTTCGCTGCGGCTGAGCGACGAGAAGCTCTGTTTCGGGATTATGCACCGCTCAAATCCGAGCCGCGCGCCTTCCTTGACGCGCTCCCTGACGTGGGAAGCCGCCCGTACCTCTCCGCCGAGCCCGACCTCGCCGAACACCATCAGCTTTTCCGGTATCACCTTGTCGCATAGCCCGGAGTACAGCGCCAGCGCCACCGCCAGGTCGGCCGCAGGCTCGTCCAGCCGGAGGCCGCCGACTATGTTGACGTATACGTCGACCCCGCCGAAAAAGAATCCGGTGCGCTTTTCGAGCACCGCGAGTATCATGTAGAGCCGGTTGTAGTCGAAGCCGGTGGCGACCCTTCTCGGCGCTGACAGCGTGGATTTCGTAACCAGCGCCTGGACCTCGGCGAGGATAGGGCGGGTGCCTTCGATGGTGCAGACTACCGCGCTGCCGGAGACCGTAGTGATACGCCCGGAGAGCATCATCTCCGAGGGGTTCGTGACCTCGTGGAGGCCGTCGTCGTCCATGTTGAACACGCCTATTTCGTTGGTGGAGCCGAAGCGGTTCTTTATCGCCCTGAGAATGCGGTAGGAAAGCTGCTTCTCGCCCTCGAAGTACAGCACCGTGTCCACGATGTGCTCCATTATTTTCGGCCCGGCTATGCCGCCGTCCTTGTTGACGTGGCTGACTATGAAAATCGGAATCTCCTCGGATTTTGCGAGGTGCATGAATGCGTTTGTGCATTCCCTGACCTGCACGACGCTTCCCGCCGAGGAGGTTATCCCGCTGGAGGTTATGGTCTGTATCGAGTCTATTATCACGATATCCGGCTTGTTTTTCCTGACCGCCTGGATTATGCTTTCGCAGTTGTTGCCGGAGGCGAGCAGCAGCCCTCCGCCGGTGACTCCCAGCCGGTCGGCGCGGAGCTTTATCTGCCGTTCGGATTCCTCGCCGGAAACGTAGAGTATAGTGTGCTCGCCGCCCATGAAGCCGCATATCTGGAGCAGCAGCGTGGATTTTCCGATGCCCGGGTCGCCGCCGATGAGCACCAGCGAGCCTTTCACAAGCCCTCCGCCGAGCACCCTGTCAAGCTCGGAGCTTCCCGTGCCGTAGCGTATCTCGTCGTTGCAGTCCACGTCGCCGATGGGGCTGAATTTAAGCTCCGCCGCCGGAGCAGAGTACTTCCCGCCGATGACCGGCGCCGGCTCTGCTTCTTCGATGGTGTTCCAGCTTCCGCAGGCGGTGCATCTGCCGTTCCACTTTGAGTATTCCTGCCCGCATTCGCTGCACACGAACACGGTTTTCGGTTTTGCCATATTTTCTCCTTTTCTATGGAAGCGCTGAATCAAACAAAGGCGTGCTCACGCGTCTGATTTTGTTACGCTGCGCTTTATTCAGCGTAGCCCTAGTCATATTTCCCGGGACTTGCTCATATCTTATGAACAAATAGACAATTTGTCCGGGGGTAATCGAAATGAAATTCAACAAACAAACTCTGAGATTCGCCGCGTGCATGGCGGGGATCTTTGCTTTCCTGGCGGTCTGCGCAAGGGTGACTGACAGCGCCGTCCCGACCTCCGCGGAGGCTTCGGAGCGTCCGGTCATAGTGCTAGACGCGGGTCACGGCGGACTTGACAGCGGCGCGGTGGGGAAGAGCGGCGTCCTTGAAAAGGACGTGAACCTTTCTGTGGTGAAGCACCTCCAGCAGCTCCTGGAGCTTTCCGGGTTCCGCACTGTGCTGACCCGCGATGAGGATATCTCCATCTACGACCCCGGAGTCGAGGGCATACGCAACCAGAAGCTCTCCGACATGGATAACCGGCTTGAGATAATCCAGAGCTATCCCGACAGCATATTCCTGTGTATCCACCAGAACAACTACACCGACCCGAAGTACTTCGGCGGGCAGATGTTCTACAATAACAACAATCCCGACAACCGGACGCTGGCGCAGATAATGCAGGCGCGTTTCGCGCAGCTCCAGCCGGGAAACGACCGTGAAATAAAGCTTTCCGGCGACGAACTGTTCCTGCTCAAATCCAACAAGAACCCGTCGCTGATGATCGAGTGCGGCTTCCTTTCGAATCCCGAGGAGGAAGCGAAGCTCGCCACCGAGGAATATCAGCAGCAGCTTGCGTTCACGATATACAGCGGCGTGCTGGAGTACGTCGACGCGGTGTCGGAGCAGCCCGAAAGCGCCTGGACGGACGAGGAGGCCGCCGTCATTTCTGAATATAATAATATCACGGCAGAATGATTATGTCAAGATGATTGACAATTCCCACCGGCGATGATATAATAGATACAGTATTATATTGAATCATCAGGAGGGAAGTTATATGTCAGATACACCTGTTAATCCTTTTGACGACGCGGAAGAGATCGCCAAGAAGTCGATGGTGCTGTTTTTCCTTATCGACTGCTCCGGCAGCATGGGCGGCAGCAAGATCGGCACTGTAAATTCCGTTATGGAGGAGCTTATCCCCGAAATCAGGGGTATAGGCGGCGCGGACGCGGATATCAAGCTGGCAGTCCTGAAGTTCTCCGGCGGCTGTGAGTGGATGTACGACGAGCCTATATCCATCGACGAGTTCGAGTGGAAGCCACTCGACGCCGAGAACGTCACCGACCTCGGCAGCGCTCTCACTGAGCTTGCCGCGAAGCTCTCCAGAAACGAGTTCATGAAGTCCCCGAGCCTTTCGTTTGCTCCGGTCATGATACTCATGTCGGACGGCTATCCCACCGACAACTACGAAAAGGGACTTGATATCCTGTCGAAGAACCGCTGGTATTCCAACGGCATAAAGGCCGCGGTCGCCATCGGCGAGGACGCAGACCACGATATACTCGCGCGGTTCACCGGCGACCCGGACAGCGTTGTTACGGCGCACAACGGCGAAGCCCTCGCGAAGCTGATAAAGTTCGTTGCGGTGACTTCCTCGCAGATTGGAAGCCGCAGCGTTCGCCTTGCGGAGTCCGAGGAGGATATGCGCACAAAGCAGCAGTCCGCGGCGGAGCAGATACGCGAGTTCGCCGACAGCGACGAGATAAGCGCTGACATCGAGGCTGGCTGGTAATGCAGTTCAGCGGCTTTGCTGTGTCGGTCAGGGGAGCTTCCCACGAGGATTCGGGAACGCCCTGCCAGGACAGCGCAAGGGTGCTCATCACCGATAAACTGGCGGTCGCTGCCGTGTCCGACGGGCACGGGAGCGAGAAGCACTTCCGCAGCGCCTCGGGCAGCGAGATGGCGGCGCGTGTGGCTCTGCGCTCGGTCACGGATTTCTGCGAACGCAACGGGAGCCTCGGCGCGGTGTTCCTCCACGACCCAAGGGAGGCGGCTCGGCGTATCGCCGGGAACATCATATGCGGCTGGAACGATGAAATTGCCGCGCACATGCGGTTTTCTCCGCTGACCCCGAACGAGCGTGCGATTTTCGAAAAATACGGCGGGCTTCAGCCGGAAGTGATGTACGGAGCGACCCTGATACTTGCCGCAGCCGATAAGGACGGTGTTTTCGGGCTTCAGATAGGCGACGGGACGTTCACTTTGGAGACAGCTTCCGGAGCGGAGTTCCCCATGCCGGAGGACGAAAGGCTGGTCGGAAACCTCACGACCTCACTGTGCGACTGCGACGCGATAAACAGCTTCCGCAGCTTCTGGCGGGAGGGGAAGATGGTCAGCGTGACTCTTTCCAGCGACGGGCTGATCAATTCGTTCCTGAGCAGCGCTGACCTGCTGAATTTCGCAGGACGTACCGCACGGCTTTCTCAGCAGGATATCCCGGCTCTGTCGGTGCACCTGCGGGAGCGCTCAGTCGAGGGCAGCCGTGACGATATCTCGGTCGCGGTGATACGCGCTGACAGATGATAATGTATATTTTACCCGCCCGGAACGATATTCGGGCGGGTTTTCGCTTTGATTAGAGCATGAAAATTCAATTTTGTATGATTTGCAATAATTTGAATGCGAAAAAGTTCAAAGTTTGTTGCTTTGGGCAAAAAAATCCACGCTTGTGACAAAAATGCGCGGAATATCGCGCGGTTTTTTTACTGTAAAATGCTTGACTTTTGCCTATAATTATGTTATAATTTCATAATGTATCATAATGGATTTGTGCGCGAAAAAGCCTGTTTTTGACGTTTAAAATGCGCCAAACACCGGTTTTTTCCAGCAAGTCTGAGACCGGAATTTTGTTAAGGAGTGATAAAGCCGATGGTGAATGTAAAGCCCATACAGCTCGGAAAAACCACCCGAATGAGTTTTTCTAAAATCAATGAGGTAATCGACATGCCGAACCTCATAGGTATTCAGAAGGATTCCTACGAGTGGTTCCTGCAGGACGGTATCAAGGAAGTGTTCAGGGACGTTTCCCCGATCACTGACGCAAACGGCAAATATGAACTCTCGTTCATAAGCCACCGTTTCGACGACAAGATCAAGTATACCATTGAGGAGTGCAAGGAGCGCGACGCGACATATGCAGTCCCGATCCGCGTTACTGCCAGACTTCTGAACAAGGAGACCGGCTCCGTGATCGATAACGAGATCTATATGGGTGATCTGCCGCTCATGACTGACAGCGGTACATTCGTTATCAACGGCTCTGAGCGTGTTGTAGTATCTCAGCTCGTTCGTTCACCGGGCGTTTACTACGGTTTTGAGCACGACAAGACCGGTAAGAAGCTGTTTAAGGCGACTGTTATCCCGAACCGCGGCGCATGGCTCGAGTACGAGATGGACGCCAACGACGTGTTCTATGTACGCATTGATAAGAACAGAAAGATCCCCGTTACCACCTTCCTCCGCTCCATCGGTCTTTCCACCAATGCAGAGCTGACCGGAAAGTTCGGCGACGACCCCAGAATCACCTGCACCATCGAGAAGGACAGCACCCAGAACAAGGAAGAGGCTCTTCTCGAGGTCTACAAGAAGCTCCACCCCGGCGACATGGCTTCCGTGGAGTCCGCGCAGAATCAGCTCAACATGCTGTTCTTCGACGCCAAGAGATACGACCTCTCCAGATTCGGACGCTATAAGTATAATAAGAAGCTCGCTATTTCAGAGCGTATCTACGGCAAGAAGGCTGCCGAGGCAGTCATCGCGCCGCTGACCGGTGAGATCCTTGTCGACGAGGGTGAGGTAATCACAAAGGAGAAGGCTCTCGAGATCGAGAATGCCGGCGTTATCGACGTTACCGTCGTTCACCCCACACGCGAGGGCGCTACCGTAAAGGTATGCGGCAACGGCATGGTCGACATCAAGACCTACACCGGCGATATGGACGTTGAGTCCCTCGGCATCAACGAGCACGTGCGCTTCGCTGTCCTCCGCGATATCCTCGAGGAAGCGGCAGGCGACCAGGACACCCTGCGTATCCTCATCAAGGCGCGCGCAGAGGAGCTTATCCCCAAGCACATCACAATTGAAGATATATTCGCGACCGTAAGCTACTTCATCGACCTCTGCGAGGACGTCGGAAACGTGGACGATATCGACCACCTCGGAAACAGACGTATCCGCTGCGTAGGCGAGCTGCTCCAGAACCAGTTCCGCATAGGCTTCACACGTATGGAGAGAACCATTCGCGAGAAGATGGCGCTTTCCGGTCAGGATCAGGAGAAGGTAACTCCCGACTCCTTCGTTAACTGCCGTCAGGTTATTTCCGCGATGAGAGAGTTCTTCGGATCCTCTCCGCTGTCGCAGTTCATGGATCAGAACAACCCGCTGGCTGAGCTTACCCACAAGCGCCGTCTGTCCTCCCTTGGTCCGGGCGGTCTGTCCCGAGACAGAGCCGGATTCGAGGTCCGTGACGTACACTACTCCCACTACGGAAGAATGTGCCCGATCGAGACCCCTGAAGGTCCTAACATCGGTCTGATCTCCTACCTTGCTACTTTCGCAAGGATCAACGTTTACGGCTTCATCGAGGCTCCCTACAGACGCGTTGACAAGGCTACCGGCAAGGTTCTCGACGAGGTAGTTTACATGACCGCCGACGTTGAGGATAACTACGTTGTAGCTCAGGCGAACGAGCCCCTCGACGAGGAAGGCAGATTCGCCAGACCCCGCGTAAACGCACGCTGCCGTGACTCCATTCTTGAAATCGAGCGCGAGAAGGTCGACTTCATGGACGTATCGCCTAAGATGGTCGTTTCCGTCGCTACGGCTATGATCCCGTTCCTCGAGAACGACGACGCGAACCGTGCTCTGATGGGCGCGAACATGCAGCGTCAGGCGGTTCCGCTTATGGTTACCGACAATCCTATCGTCGGCACCGGTATGGAGTACAAGGCTGCGGTAGACTCCGGCATAGTTGTATGCACCAAGGAGGACGGCGTAGTTACAGAGGTTGACGCAGACAAGATCGTTGTTACAAACGACCTCGGTCAGGAGCGTATCTACAGACTTATCAAGTTCAAGCGCTCCAACCAGGGCAACTGCGTAAATCAGCGCCCGATCGTAAGCAAGGGCGAGCGCGTAAAGGCCGGCGACGTTATCGCAGATGGTCCCGCGACCAAGATGGGCGAGATCGCACTCGGCAAGAACGCCCTCATCGGCTTCATGACATGGGAAGGCTACAACTACGAGGATGCCGTACTCATCAACGAGAAGCTGGTTTACAATGATGTTTATACCTCTATTCATATAGAAGAATACGAGCTCGAATGCCGCGACACCAAGCTCGGTGCGGAAGAGATCACCCGTGATATCCCGAACCTCTCAGACGACGCTCTGAAGGATCTGGACGAGCGCGGTATCGTACGCATCGGCGCAGAGGTACACTCCGGCGATATCCTCGTCGGCAAGGTTTCCCCGAAGGGAGAGACCGAGCTGAACGCAGAGGAGAGACTGCTCCGCGCTATCTTCGGCGAGAAGGCGCGCGAGGTACGTGACAACTCCCTGAGAGTTGCGCACGGCGTAAGCGGTATCGTAGTTGACGTAAAGGTATTCGACCGCACCAACTGCGACGAGCTGTCCCCCGGAGTTAACGAGAAGGTCCGCGTTTATATCGCACAGAAGAGAAAGATCTCCGTCGGCGATAAGATGGCGGGTCGTCACGGTAACAAGGGTGTCGTTTCCAGAATTCTCCGTCAGGAGGATATGCCGTTCCTGCCGGACGGTACTCCGCTTGACATTGTGCTGAACCCTCTGGGCGTACCTTCCCGAATGAACATCGGACAGGTGCTCGAGGTACACCTCGGCTACGTAGCCAAGGCGCTCGGCTGGAAGATCGCAACACCGGTATTCGACGGCGCACACGAGCAGGATATCCGCGAGCTGTACGACGCTGCAAGATCCATCAACAACGGCAAGGTAACAGAGGAAGCTGACCGCATATTCAACATGGGCAAGGCTGACGGCGACCGCAAGGAGCCTGAGCTGCTGGGTCTCAACTCCGCAGGCCTTGACTTCACAAAGCTGCCCCTCACCTCCGACTGCAAGACGCAGCTTACCGACGGCCGCACCGGCGAGAAGTTCGACGGCCCTGTAACCGTTGGTTACATGTACTACCTCAAGCTGCACCACCTGGTAGACGATAAGATCCACGCTCGTTCCACCGGTCCTTACTCCCTCGTTACACAGCAGCCTCTGGGCGGTAAGGCTCAGTTCGGCGGTCAGCGTTTCGGTGAGATGGAGGTTTGGGCTCTGGAGGCTTACGGCGCTGCTTACACGCTTCAGGAGATCCTGACCGTTAAGTCAGATGACCTTATCGGCCGTCAGAAGACCTACGAGGCTATCGTTAAGGGTGAGCCGGTTCCGAAGCCCGGCGTACCCGAGTCCTTTAAGGTAATGATCAGAGAGCTTCAGGGTCTCGGTCTGGACGTAAGAGTGCTTGACGAGAACGGCGAAGTTGTAGACCTCAGAAACGACGGCGACGAGGACGAGGACGACAACCGTTATCCCGCAGAGACCTTCGAGATGAACTACTCCAACGATGACGCAGAGCTTGAAAAGAGCGGCTACGGCATCATCGACGAGGAAGACCTGAAGGAGAACGGCTCTGACGACGACGATTTCTCAGATGATGGTTTCTCGGACGGAGAGCCTATTGACTTCGGCGAGGACGAGTGATCCTGCCGGGCTTTCCCGTAAAGAGTATACAGCCTGCCGGCGGCGCGCCCCTGCTCATGTGCAGGGGGGCTTCGCAGGCTTTGATAGAGAAATGAGGTAAATATATTGAATACGACATTTGAGTCAATGAAGATCGGACTTGCCTCTCCCGACCAGATCAGAGAATGGTCCTACGGCGAAGTGCTGCGTCCTGAAACCATAAATTACCGTACCCAGAAGCCGGAAAAGGAAGGTCTGTTCTGCGAGCGTATCTTTGGTCCGCAGAAGGACTGGGAGTGTAACTGCGGCAAGTACAAGCGCATTCGCTTCAGAGGAAAGGTCTGCGAGAAGTGCGGCGTTGAGGTAACACGCGCTAAGGTAAGACGCGAGCGTATGGGTCACATCGAGCTTGCGGCTCCGGTTTCCCATATCTGGTACTTCAAGGGTACCCCTTCCCGCATCGGTCAGATGCTGGATATCTCCCCCAAGCGCCTTGAGGAAGTTCTGTACTTCACAAAGTACATCGTTATCGACCCGGGCGAGGCCAAGGAACTGAGCAAGAATCAGCTCCTGGAGGAGAAGGAATATGCAAATTTCCGCACCAAGTACGGCAGCGACTTCAAGGCCGGTATGGGCGCGGAGGCTATAAAGGAGCTGCTCCAGGAGATCGACCTCGATAAGCTCTCCGCAGAGCTGAAGGAGGAACTCTCCGCAACACAGCAGGGTCAGAAGCGCGTCAAGCTGCTCAAGCGCCTTGACGTAGTCGAGGCATTCCTTCAGTCCCACAACCGTCCCGAGTGGATGATCATGGACGCTGTTCCGGTTATTCCTCCGGATATCCGCCCGATGGTACAGCTCGACGGCGGAAGATACGGCGTATCCGACCTTAACGATCTGTACCGCCGCGTGATCAACAGAAACAACCGTCTGAGAAAGCTCATCGAGATGCACTCCCCGGAGATCATCGTCAGAAACGAGAAGCGCATGCTCCAGGAAGCTGTAGACGCACTCATAGACAACGGCAGACACGGCAGAGCGTACACCGGTTCCAACAACCGCCCGCTCAAGTCCCTTTCCGACCTGTTAAAGGGTAAGCAGGGACGTTTCCGTCAGAACCTGCTCGGTAAGCGCGTCGACTACTCCGGACGTTCCGTTATCGTCGTTGGTCCTGAGCTGAAGATGGATCAGTGCGGTCTCCCGAAGGAGATGGCTCTCGAGCTGTTCAAGCCGTTCGTGCTCAACGACCTCGTTGAGAAGGGTTCCGCGCAGAACATCAAGCAGGCTAAGAAGATGGTAGAGCGCGCAGAGGATAAGGTCTGGGACTCCCTCGAGTGCGTTATCAAGGATCACCCCGTACTGCTCAACCGTGCGCCTACGCTGCACAGACTTGGTATCCAGGCGTTCTCGCCGGTACTCGTTGAGGGTCGTGCGATCAAGCTCCATCCGCTGTGCTGTACCGCGTTCAACGCGGACTTCGACGGCGACCAGATGGCGGTTCATCTTCCCCTGTCCGCTGAGGCTCAGGAAGAGGCGCGCACACTCATGCTCGCTGCAAAGAACCTGTTAAAGCCGTCCGACGGACGCCCTGTTACCGTTCCTACCCAGGATATGGTACTTGGTTCCTACTATCTGACCCTTGATAAGCCCGGCGAAAAGGGCGAGGGCAAGGTATTCCGCGACGCTAACGAGGCTCTCATGGCTTACCAGGACGGCGTTATCTCCATTCACGCTGCGATCAAGGTAAGAGTTACAAAGGATCTCGGCGACACCAAGATCACAAAGCTCGTTCCCGCTACCGTTGGACGTATCATATTCAATGAACACATTCCTCAGGATCTCGGCTACGTTGACAGAACCGATCCGGAGCATCAGCTCGACTATGAGATATCCTTCAAGGTCGGCAAGAGCCAGCTCGGTAAGATCATCGACCGCTGCCTGAAGAATCACGGAACCGCTACTACCGCCCAGGTACTCGATAAGATCAAGGCAATGGGCTATAAGTACTCCACCAGATCCGGTATCACCGTTGCTGTCTGCGACGCGGATATTCCTCCGCAGAAGGCTCAGATCCTCGCAGACGCTGACGCTAAGATTGCAAAGCTGAACAAGCAGTTCAACCGCGGCTTTATTTCCGATACCGAGAGAAAGGCAGAGTTCATCAGCATCTGGAACCAGGCTACCGAAGATGTTGGTACCGCGCTGAACGACAACCTCGATAAGTACAACAACATCTACATGATGGCGGACTCCGGAGCGCGTGGTTCTAAGAACCAGATCCGTCAGCTTGCCGGAATGCGTGGACTTATCGCCAACACGTCCGGTGCGACCATCGAAATGCCAATCAGGGCTAACTACCGTGAAGGCCTTAACATTCTGGAATACTTCATCTCCTCTCGAGGCGCGCGTAAGGGACTTGCCGATACCGCGCTGAGAACCGCCGACTCTGGTTATCTGACCAGACGACTGGTAGACGTATCTCAGGAGGTCATCATTCGCGAGGACGACTGCGGAACTACAGACGGCATCGACGTTTACGAGATCCGCGAGGGCAATCAGCTCGTTGAGCCGCTTGCAGAGCGTCTCGTGGGCAGATACCTCTCCGAGGACTTCAAGGACGCTGACGGCAACGTACTCGTTTCCAGAGAAAAGCTGATGAACGATCAGGACGCAGCAAAGATCGTGGCTACCGGCGCCGAGAAGGTAAAGGTACGCTCCGTGCTTACCTGCGGTCTGAAGAACGGCGTTTGCGCTCACTGCTACGGCGCATCGCTGGCTAACGGTCAGCTCATCAATATCGGCGAGGCTGTTGGTATCATCGCGGCGCAGTCCATCGGTGAGCCGGGTACACAGCTTACAATGAGAACGTTCCATACCGGTGGTATCGCGTCCGCCGAGGATATCACACAGGGTCTTCCGCGAGTTGAGGAGCTTTTCGAGTCCCGCCGCCCGAAGAACGCTGCGATCATCACCAAGGTTTCCGGTAAGGTACGCTACGAAGAGATCAAAAAGACAAGACACGCTATAATCACACAGAATGACGGCACCGAGGAAGCATATGCAGTTCCGTTCGGTTACAGACCTAAGGTATACGACGGAGATAACGTTATTGCCGGCGACGCACTGACCGAGGGCTCCATCAACCCGCACGACGTGCTCGAGGTAAAGGGCGAGGAAGCAGTTCAGAACTACATCATCGCCGAGGTACAGAAGGTTTACCGTTTACAGGGTGTTGATATCAACGATAAGCATATCGAAGTCATCGTACGCCAGATGATGCGTAAGATCCGCATCACTGACCCGGGCGACAGCTTCCTGCTTCCCGGCTCCATCATCGGCAAGAACGAGCTCACCACCGTTTGCGAGGAGATCCAGGCAAGGATCGACGCAGGCGAGGTCGGACTCAGAATGCCTGAGAGCGAAGCGGTTCTGCTTGGTATCACTAAGGCTTCTCTGGCAACAGACAGCTTCCTGTCCGCGGCTTCCTTCCAGGAGACCACCAGAGTGCTTACAGACGCGGCTATCCGCGGCAAGATCGACCCGCTGCTCGGTCTGAAGGAGAACGTTATCATCGGTAAGCTCATTCCCGCTGGTACAGGTCTCTACGCTGAGGAGCGCGAGGCTGAGAAGGCTGCCGCCGCTGCCGCAGCAGAGGCTGAATCAGCTCCCGAGGATAACGCTGGTTAAAATGCACAAAAATAAAAGCGTATAATTGATAAGTAACGGTGTTTGCTACAAAGTTTCGGCGAAATTCTGCGAAACTCTTGACAAACACCGTTCTTTGCTTTATAATTTATAATTGCGTGTGAGTATATTTTCGGACAGCTCCGGAAAAATATGATCGTGCGAAAATTTATTGGAGGTGAAATAATGCCAACGTTTAATCAGCTTGTCCGCAAGGGACGCGAGGTTTCTGAAAAGAAATCCAAGGCTCCTGCACTCCAGAAGTCTATGAACACACTGCGCAAGCAGCAGGTAGACCAGTCTTCTCCCCAGAAGAGAGGCGTGTGCACAGCCGTTCGTACTCAGACCCCTAAGAAGCCGAACTCCGCGATGAGAAAGGTTGCCAGAGTTAAGCTTTCTAACGGTTATGAAGTTACAGCTTATATTCCCGGTATCGGACACAAACTGCAGGAACACTCCGTTGTTCTGATCCGTGGCGGCCGTGTTAAGGACCTTCCTGGTGTGCGTTACCACATCATCAGAGGTACACTCGACGCTCAGGGTGTAGACAAGAGAATGCAGGGACGCTCCAAGTACGGTGCTAAGCGTCCGAAGGCTGGAAAGAAAGCGTAATTTCTGACTTATTGCTGTCAGACAAGGCATTATTTTTGATAGAGCCTCTGTTTGGACGGCGGAAGGTCAAGCCACACTATGTAAAGTATGGCTCTTATGCTTTCGAGTACCTATGATTTTCATTTCGTATGAAGGAGGGAAGTAAAGTGCCAAGAAGAGGTAATGTTCCGAAGCGTGAAGTTCTTCCGGATCCTGTGTACGGCTCTGAGCTCGTAACAAGACTGGTAAACAATATCATGCTCGACGGAAAGAAGGGCGTAGCCCAGAAGATCGTTTACGGCGCATTTGAGATCGTTGCTGAGAAGACCGGCAAGGACGCTCTGGAAGCTTTCGAGGAGGCAATGGAGAACATCATGCCGCAGCTCGAGGTTAAGGCTCGCCGTGTCGGCGGTGCAACCTACCAGGTTCCTATGGAGGTTCGCCCCGAGAGAAGACGCACACTCGGCCTGAGATGGATCACCACCTACAGCCGTGCGCGTAACGAAAAGACAATGAAGGAAAGACTTGCAAACGAGATCCTTGACGCACTCAATAATCAGGGCGGCGCTTGCAAGAAGCGTGACGATACTCATAAGATGGCTGAAGCTAACAAGGCTTTCGCACATTATAAGTGGTAATCAGAAACAGATGAGTTATCCGGGGGCAAAACCCCGGGTAATTCCAGAATTACGGAGGAATTTATGAAAAGAGACGTATCTCTCGAAATGACCCGTAATATTGGTATCATGGCGCACATCGACGCAGGTAAGACAACCACCACCGAGCGTATCCTGTTCTATACTGGTGTAAACCACAAGATCGGTGAAACTCACGATGGTACTGCTACGATGGACTGGATGGCTCAGGAGCAGGAGAGAGGTATCACAATCACCTCCGCTGCGACCACAGCCTTCTGGAAGGGTCACAGAATCAATATTATCGACACCCCTGGTCACGTTGACTTCACCGTTGAAGTTCAGCGTTCCCTGAGAGTGCTTGACGGTTCCGTAACTGTTTTCTGTGCAAAGGGCGGCGTAGAGCCTCAGTCAGAAACAGTATGGCGTCAGGCAGATGAATACCATGTACCCAGAATGGCTTATGTCAACAAGATGGATATCATGGGCGCAGACTTCTACAATGTTGTTCAGATGATGCACGACAGACTCAAGTGCAACGCTGTTCCGATTCAGCTCCCTATCGGCGCTGAGGCTGATTTCAAGGGAATCATCGACCTCATTGAGATGAATGCAGACGTTTATTACGATGATATGGGCAAGGATATGCGTGTAGAAGAGATCCCTGCCGATATGCTGGATAAGGCTAAGGAGTACAGAAAGAACCTTCTCGAGAAGGTTGCAGAGCTCGACGACGAGCTGATGGAGAGATACTTCGAGACCGAGGGTGAGGACTTCACCACTGAGGAGATCAAGGCTGCCATCAGAAAGGGCACCATCGAGAACAAGTTCGTTCCCGTTACCTGCGGTACTTCTTACAGAAACAAGGGCGTACAGAAGCTCCTCGACGCTGTAGTTGACTACATGCCGTCTCCTCTCGATATCCCCTCTATCAAGGGTATCGACCCTGAGACCGGCGAGGAAGTTGAGAGACACGCTGGCGACGATCAGCCGTTCTCCGCTCTCGCATTCAAGATCGCTACCGACCCGTTCGTTGGTAAGCTCTGCTTCTTCAGAGTTTACTCCGGTTACGTTGAGGCTGGTACAACAGTTCTTAACGCAACAAAGGACAAGAACGAGCGTATGGGTCGTATCCTTCAGATGCACTCCAACCACAGACAGGATATCGACGCATGCCCGTGCGGTGATATCGCAGCCGTAGTTGGTACAAAGTACACCACCACTGGTGATACTCTCTGCGATGAGAACCACCCTGTAATCCTCGAGTCCATGGAGTTCCCGGAGCCGGTTATCGACCTGGCTATCGAGCCCAAGACCAAGGCTGGTCAGGAAAAGATGGCTATCGCACTCGCAAAGCTTGCTGAAGAAGACCCGACCTTCAAGACCTGGACAAACCAGGAGACCGGTCAGACGATCATCGCTGGTATGGGTGAGCTTCACCTCGATATCATCGTTGACAGACTGCTCCGTGAGTTCAAGGTTGAGGCTAACGTAGGCGCTCCGCAGGTTGCTTATAAGGAGACCATCACCGGCAATGCCGATGTTGATATGAAGTATAAGCGCCAGTCCGGTGGTTCTGGTCAGTACGGTCACGTTAAGATCAGAGTTGAGCCGAACGAGTCCGGTAAGGGTTATGAGTTCAGCAACGACGTTGTCGGCGGCTCTATTCCGAAGGAGTTCATTCCCGCCGTTGACGCAGGTATCCAGGGCGCTCTTAACGCCGGTGTCCTCGCAGGCTATCCTGTAGTAGACATCAAGGTTTCCCTGTACGACGGTTCTTATCATGAAGTCGACTCTTCTGAAATGGCGTTCAAGATCGCTGGTTCTATGGCTATCAAGGAAGCCCTCAGACAGGCTCACTCCGTAATCCTCGAGCCGATCATGCGTGTTGACGTTGTCGTTCCTGATGATTACATCGGTAACGTAATCGGCGACCTCAACTCCAGACGTGGACAGATCCAGAACCAGGAGACCAGAAATGGTTCCGTTCAGGTTACTGCTTTTGTTCCGCTTTCTGAGATGTTCGGTTACTCCAATGACCTTCGTTCCAAGACCCAGGGCCGCGGCCAGTATGTAATGCAGCCGAGCCACTACATCGAGGTTCCGAAGTCCATTTCCGAGGCTATCATGAGCAAGCGCAAGCAGAACGGCTAATTCCGACTGCAAATTGCACTCTCAGCGCATTTTTTCTGTGAAACTACTTGATTTTTTCGCGGAAAGATGTTACAATATTATTACTGAAATTACGGCGTCCCCCGCCCAATGGGGGACACCAGATATCACCTATTAAGGAGGAAATACCAATGGCAAAGGAACATTATAATTCCACTAAGCCCCATGTAAACATCGGCACCATCGGTCACGTTGACCACGGCAAGACCACTACTACTGCAGCTATCACAAAGTGGCTGTCCCTTCAGGGCAAGGCTAAGTTCGAAGCTTACGATCAGATCGATAAGGCTCCGGAGGAGAGAGAGCGTGGTATCACAATCAACACCGCTCACGTTGAGTATGAGACTGAGAAGCGTCACTACGCTCACGTTGACTGCCCCGGTCATGCTGACTATATCAAGAACATGATCACCGGTGCTGCTCAGATGGACGGCGCTATCCTCGTTGTTGCTGGTACTGATGGCCCTATGGCTCAGACCAAGGAGCACATCCTTCTGGCTCGTCAGGTAGGCGTTCCTGCAATCGTTGTATTCATCAACAAGTGCGACGACGTTGACGATCCTGAGCTGCTCGACCTCGTAGAGATGGATATCCGTGACGTTCTGACTCAGAACGACTTCCCCGGCGATGAAGTTCCCGTTATCCGCGGTTCCGCTAAGGTTGCTCTGGATTGCACTTCTACTGATCCGAACGCTCCCGAGTATGCTTGCATCAAGGAGCTCATGGACGCTGTTGACGAGTACATTCCTGCTCCTGAGCGTGATGAGAACAAGCCGTTCCTGATGCCTGTTGAGGATACTATGACCATCACTGGCCGTGGTACCGTTGCAACTGGTAGAGTTGAGCGTGGCGTTGTTAAGGTTAACGATACCGTTGAGATCACCGGTCTGACCGAGGAGCCCAAGTCCACTGTTGTTACTGGTCTTGAGATGTTCAGAAAGACCCTGGACGAGGCAGTTGCTGGTTATAACATCGGCGCTCTGCTCCGTGGTATCAACCGTACCGATATCGAGCGTGGCCAGGTTCTCTGCAAGCCCGGTTCCATCCACCCGCACACCAAGTTCACTGGTCAGGTTTACGTTCTTAAGAAGGAAGAGGGCGGCCGTCATACTCCGTTCGTTTCCAACTACCGTCCGCAGTTCTTCTTCAGAACTACCGACGTTACCGGCGTAATCACCCTGCCTGCTGACAAGGAAATGTGCATGCCCGGCGATAACGTAGTTATGGACGTTGAGCTCATCACTCCTATCGCAATCGAAGAGGGTCTGCGTTTCGCTATCCGTGAGGGTGGCAGAACCGTAGGTTCCGGCGTTGTTACCAAGATCAACGGCTAATTCCCGCTGAACTGGAAACACTCCACTTCAATAATAAGACCGCTTCCCGTAAGGGGAGCGGTTTTTGTGTTATGCGGTTATTTGTTCATCTTGGGGTTTTCTGTTCTGCCTAGAATATAGTCAACTGAGACGTTGTAGAAGTCTGCAAGGCGTATCAATGTCTGGGTGGGGATATCACGTTCGCCAGTTTCATAATAAGAGTATGCACGCTGCCCACAGAAGATTTTCTCTGCAATCTGCTTCTGCGTCAATAGTTCGCTTTCTCTCAGATATTTCAACTTATACATATTATTAACCTCCTAATGTCGAAGAATTAATAATATTATATTCTAGAACAAAATGGGCTATTGACATATTGACCATTTTGTGCTATACTGTAATTAAAACATATGGGAGATGTAATTTATGTATTGTAAATATTGTGGTAAGCCTCTTTCCGATGGTGCGAGATTTTGCGGTTTTTGTGGGAAAGACCAGGAATCTTCTAGTCATATTCTTACAAAAGGTGATATATCAATTCAAAGCCTTATTTATACAATCGTATCCTTTTTGACTCAAGCTACAATAATTATTCTGTCCTTTAAAGATGTAATTAAAATTACATTTGGAGAAGGATATTATAAGCAATCATTTTTAGTCAATATTTTTGATATGTTTGATAGTTCAAGTTATTTTCGGCAGCTTGGTGGTATAGTACCAGACTTAATGGTGCTATCTGACTATGCTTTTACTGCGGGAATTTTGATTATGATTTCCATTTCTGTGTGCATTATTTATTTTCTGTATGTTTTAATACTATACATTCCGAATGTTAATTTAAAAAATAGATGCGTATTTGGAAAGGAGTACCATAGATACTCTGTAATTCCTAGCCTTATTAATTCTGTTATTATCACTACAATTATTGTGGTTGTAGGGGTGAGAGCTATTGATGTTTTAACTGTTATACCTTCAAATAAAATGATTGCTATATATTTTTTATTGGGTTTTCAACTGGTTATAAATATAGCTTTCAGGTTTAATACATCAAAAGTAAATAATCTTGTGTCTAATATGGAAGAAGAGGACTTTAATGACGGCGAAAATGATATTGATGACTGCGAAGATGATGAAGATGATTTCGAAGAACAACTGGAGAAGTATGGAAAGCATAGGGTAAAGGTTATACGTTTAATTGAATTGGTAACTATAATTTTGATAATACTTATCATAAGTATTTATTATTGGTCGCGTATTCGATAAATTCATAAAAGGTTATAATCGTAAAAAAACCAAATGCAAAACTCCCCCGGCGCAAACCGGGGGAGTAAACTATGTACTAATCAATTACAGCAGGCTCTTATAAAGCTCTGTGATCTCCTCAACGGAGGTATCGCGCGGATTGCCGGGTCTGCAAGCGTCGTCGTAAGCGGACTGAGCGAGGAACGCAATATCCTCAGGCTTTACGATATCCTTGAGGTTTGCAGGGATTCCAACGTCATGGGACAGCTGCTTTACTGCGTCAACGGCTGCCTTTCTGTACTCTTCCTGGGACATCTTCTCGGTGCCCTCAACGCCCATAGCCTTTGCGATATCGCGGTACTTCTCGCCGGTGCAGGGAGCGTTGTACTCCATAACAGTCGGCAGGATTATCGCGTTAGCAACGCCGTGGGGAGTATCATACAGCGCGCCAAGCGGGTGAGCCATGGAGTGAACGATACCAAGACCTACGTTAGAGAAGCCCATACCTGCAACGTACTGACCGAGCGCCATTCCCTCGCGTCCCTCGGGAGTGTTTGCAACTGCGCCGCGGAGTGATCTGGAGATGATCTCGATAGCCTTGAGGTGGAACATATCGGAAAGTTCCCATGCCGCCTTTGTGATGTAGCCCTCGATTGCGTGGGTCAGGGCGTCCATGCCGGTGGCTGCGGTCAGACCCTTGGGCATTGAAGCCATCATTTCAGGGTCAACAACTGCAACGACAGGAATGTCGTGCGGGTCAACGCAAACCATCTTGCGGTTCTTCTCAACATCTGTGATAACGTAGTTGATAGTAACCTCGGCAGCGGTACCAGCTGTGGTAGGAACTGCGATTATCGGCACTGCCGGCTTCTTTGTGGGAGCTACGCCCTCCAGGGAGCGTACATCAGCGAACTCAGGGTTGTTGATGATGATACCAATAGCCTTTGCGGTATCCATTGAAGAACCGCCGCCGATAGCTATAAGGTAATCAGCGCCGCTCTTCTTGAACGCTGCAACGCCGGACTGAACGTTTTCGATCGTGGGGTTCGGCTTGATATTATCGTAAACCTCGTAAGCAAGACCGTCTTTATCCAGCACGTCGAGTACCTTCTTGGTAACGCCGAACTTGATGAGGTCGGGGTCGGAGCATACGAATGCCTTCTTGAATGCTCTGTTCTTCGCTTCTACAGCGATGTTGGCGATTGCCCCTGCGCCATGATAAGATGTCTCGTTGAGTACAAATCTGTTCGCCATAATAAATTTTCCTTTCTCCGTGGAGATTCGTATATCTGAACAGCTTATGCTGTTTCAGCCTTATTTGAGGTTCTTGACCTGAACGCTTGCTTCGTCAACAAGTACCTTAAGGCTTTCAAGCACTTCAACGTTCTTCTGTATTTCAGAATTGCAGTTCTTGAGCTGCGCGTTGATGCCTGTGATGGCTTTCTTGATCTCGTTCAGGGTATTTTCTACCTCGTTAGCCTGCTTGGTGTTCTTGTCAGCGAGAGTACGTACTTCCTGCGCGATAACATTGAAGCCTGCACCTGCCGCGCCTGCGCGCTTAGCCTCGATGGAAGCGTTGAATCCGATAAGCGTGAGCTGTGTGGAGGCGTTCTCAATAGCCTTAACAATGCCGTCGGTGCTTTCGACCGCCTTAGTGGAGGAAGCGGCGGATTCCTTGATAGCTCCAAAAACATTTTCAAGATTCTGGATATTCGCGACTACATCGCCCATGCGGCTGTCGATCTCATCGAACTTCTGATCAACTGCCTTGACGGTATTTTCCTTGTTCTTCTGGCTTTCGGTGGCGACAAGTCGCTGATATCCTACCTCGGACAGGGAGTTCGCTATCTGCCACATCAGGTTCGCCGCAGCCTCTATCTGGCGCTTGGGGACGATCTTTACCTTTTTCAGGGCTGCTATGTATTCGTCCTGGTCGATCCCGAGTTCATCAGCGATCTTGCGGAACTTGGCCTCGTCTGGAGCCTCCGGCAGTACCTGACCGCCGATAAGAGAGCCGATGTGCTTGCCGTTTACGATGACCGGAGCCGCAAAGTCCATCAGACCGTTAGAGCAGTAGTATACGGAAGGCTTACCGGTGCGGCTTGCCTCCTCGCCGCCCTTGAGGTCGCAGCGATTGCACTGCTCTGCGCCTACGCGTGACTTACGGGTAAGCTTCATGCAGAAATCTGTGAAGTTGCTGCCTTCGGTGACAGGACCGTTTTCGTCGGTCGCAAGAGCAGCCATGCCTGTAGCTGCTGCAAATGCGTCCTGTAAGTTCTGAAGAGTACGTCTGTCAATGACGTCAAGTAAGGTGATGTTCTCAATATCCATAGTGAGTTCTCCTTTTTATTTGATGAAAGCTGAAAAACAGTTCTCACTTTTTGTTTACCTATATTATACAATATCTCCACAAATAAATCAAGGGGTTTTCTGTAAAATCAAGCAAAGCCTATCTAATTTAAGATGAAAATTTTGTGAATGATTCACATATAACGAATAAGTGAAGCCATAAATCGGACAAGTGCGGCATATATATCTCATATAAGAAAGAAAAGGGTGATGACATGCGCAGAAAGAAAAACCGCTCCAGGCTGCTGCCATTCGGAGCCGGGCTGGCGGCGGGGTACCTTCTGACCATCGGCGTTGCGGCGGCGGGAGCGCTGGTGATGTGGCTGACCGGCGCGGACAGTTCCATGGCGTGGCTGACGGCGGTTCCGGCGGCGGCGCTTGGGAGCTTCCTCTGCGGCAGGACTGCGGGGAAGCAGCGCAGACGCGGCGGACTTAAAACAGGCGCGGTCTGCGGGGTGCTCTACTGCGTTCCGCTGATACTTGCGGCGCTTATTTTCGGGACGGTGCAGGGGATACTGCTCCCGGTGAAGGCGGCGCTGTGCATAGGCTTCGCAGCGGCGGGGGGAGTTTCCGGAGTGAACTCGCCCGAAAAGTGAAGGCGCTTCGTAAGTACCTGCTTGCGGCGCTCGCGCTGTGCGCCGGGGCGGGTATAGTGCTGTTTCCCGGGGAACTTTCCGAGGCGGTGAGAGGCTCGGTCGGTGGCTGCCTGGAGGTAGTCATACCGGCGCTGTTTGCGTTTACCGTGCTGGCGGTGTACCTCCAGCGCAGCGGACTGTACCGCGTGGTCCTGAAGCCGCTGACCGTTCCGCTGTCGAAGCTCCTGCGGCTGCCAGAGGAGCTTTGCGCGGTGTTCCTGCTGTCAAACATCGGCGGATATCCGGTAGGGGCAAAGCTGCTGACCGGGCTTGTCAGGTCGGGGAGGCTCCGGCGCGGGGACGCCTCGCGGCTGCTTTGCTGCTGCTACGGCAGCGGGCCCTCCTTCGTTATCGGCACAGCCGGAATGCAGGTGTTTGGAAGTGCGGCGGCGGGCGGCATGATCTTCGGAGCGTGCATACTGTCGTCGCTGGCTGTTGCCGCGGCGGTTTGCAGGTTCGGGGAGCCTATACTCCTTGACGAGAGCAGTTCCGCGCAGGATCTCTCAGCGGAGTGCTTCATAAGTTCAGTGGACGCAGGCGCGCGGGTGATGTACACGGTATGCGTGATGTCGGTGGCGTTTGCGGCGGTCACTGCGCTGCTGGATTCCGCCGGGATAACCGAGCTTGCGGCATGGGCGCTCGGAAGGCTCGGGCTTGGCGGGAATTCCGACAGGCTTCTCCCGGCGCTGCTTGAGGTCACGCAGGTGCGCGGGCTGGTTCCGGAGGGCGCGGCGGCTTCGCTGTGCGCGGCGGCTCTCTCGTTCGGGGGAGTCTGCGTTCTTATGCAGGTCGGGGCGCTCACAGGCGGGGAGATATCAATGAAGCCGCTGCTGATATCGCGGCTTCCGGCGGCTCTGCTCAGCGGTTTTCTGGCGTTTCCGGCGGGGAAGCTCACCGCTGCTGCGGAGGCGTATTCTCCTAACGCGTCCGGCGTGCCTGCGGGACAGGCGTTTTCGATAAACGCAGGGCTGTCGGTATGCGTCCTGATTATGGCGGGTATGCTGATATTACTGGTCGAGGGCGGCAGAGCCACGGATTAAATACGGAAATCATGCGGGAATTATTAAAGCAACACCGCACAAAGACCATTTATTGGATTTTGCACGTGTCTTGCTTGCATCTTTTCCGTCATATTGCACAATTCGTCCTTGCAAGGCGACAGCCTTGCCGCGTCCTCGTTGTACAATCTGACGAAAAATCTGACTACGCAATACACGCACAATCTTTGCGCGGTATTGCCTTAAAGCGGACGGGCTGACAGCACCGTCCGCTTTTTATGAACAGAAATATGCTGAATCAGCCTCCGCCAAATTTTTGCTAATTTTCACACAGCACGGGGCGATTTTTATTGAAATCTGTTCCGGAATGTGGTATACTATAAAATGTATATGCATATCCAGACGAGCTATTCGTCACATAATTATATATGATGCAGAATGTAGACAGAAAGGAATTTAAATGACAAGATTTGAAAACAAGCTCTGCCCGGTATGCCGCAGGCCGTTCACCAAAAATGACGACATCGTGGTATGCCCTGTCTGCGGAACTCCGCATCACCGCGCCTGCTACAATGAAAAGGGCGGCTGCGGGGTCGAGGAGTGGCACGCTTCCGGCTTTGTGTGGGAGGGGCACCTCCCCGGTGAAGAGCCTGAGCCTTCCAACGGGCAGGAGGAGCAGTCCGGCGTTGACCTCAGCAAGCATGATGATACCGAGGGGCAGTCCGGAGATTACAGCGACCACCGCGCGGAGTACCCCGGCGGAGTTCCGAACGGCAGCTTCAACGCCTGCGGCCCGGACGGTCAGCCGGTAGATATTCAGGAGTTCCTCGACCAGATAAACCGCCAGACAATGGACGACACCCGCGGCGAGGACGGCGTCAGCGCAAAGGAGCTTTCCTGCTACGTCGGGAAATCCGTAATGCACTATTCCCAGGCGTTCGCGGCGTTCCGCGCGCCGGCGGCTCCGGGGCAGAAGAAGCGGAAGGTTTTCTTCAACCTCTGCGCCGGGCTGTTCACGCCGGTGCACCAGTTCTACCGGAAACTGGACGCCGCCGGAGTTATCCTGGTTCTGCTCGAACTTGCCTACTACGTTCCGACGCTGCTTTCCTTTGCCGGGTCGTTCAGCGCTTCGGTTGTGGGAGCTTTGCAGTTCGCCGCCAGCGGGCTGTATTTCGCCGCGAAGATAGCGCTGTGCATGTTCGGCGATTATATCTATTACCGCCACTGCGTGAAGCGCATAAAGCAGATCCGAGCAAATTACGACGATGGAAACGCCCCGGGCTACTACGAGGCGCTCAACGCAAAGGGGAGTCCCTCCTGGCTGCGCGCGATAATCTCGATACTTGCGGTGTACCTGCTCCAGGCGATACTGCTGCTGTATTTTGTCCGCATGAACTCCGGAATGACCGGCACGATGATATGAAAAACTGCTCCTGCGGGAGCGTTCCAATAACAAAATCAAAAGGAAGAACAATAACATGAAACTGATAATCCAGATACCCTGCTATAACGAAGCCGAGACCCTCGACGTGACCATACACGACCTCCCCCGGCACATCGACGGTATCGACGAGATCGAATACCTCATCATCAACGACGGCAGCACCGACCGCACCGTAGAGCGCGCAAAGGAGCTGGGCGTACATCATATAGTAAGCTTCGTGCACAACCGCGGACTTGCAAAGGGCTTCATGGCGGGAATCGACGCATGCCTGCGCCTGGGCGCCGACATCATCGTCAACACCGACGCCGACAACCAGTACGCCGGCGCGGACATTGAAAAGCTGGTGCGTCCGCTGCTTGAGGGCAAGGCGACGATGGTAATAGGCAACCGCCGCACAGACTCCATAGAGCACTTCTCCCCGCTGAAAAAGAAGCTACAGAAGCTCGGAAGCGGCGTTGTAAGAAAGGCGAGCGGCACCGACGTTGTGGACACCACCAGCGGATTCCGCAGCTACACAAGAGAAGCCGCGATGCGCCTTAACGTGCTCTCCGACTACACCTACACGCTGGAGACCATCATCACCGCCGGCGCAGACCGCACCAAGATAATGTCCGTGGACATCAACACCAACCCGGAGCTTCGCAAGAGCCGCCTGTTCAAGTCCATGTGGGGCTACATCAAGCGCTCCAGCGGAACGATTATCCGCAACTACGTGATGAGAAAGCCGCTCAAGACCTTCCTAGGAATTGCTGCTGTATTCGTGCTTGCCGCGCTGGTGCTTGCGGTGCGCTTCATCGTTTACGCATGCCTGGGCGAAGGCGGCGGACATATACAGTCCCTGGTGCTGATGGCTGTGCTTGCTATCGTGGGATTCCAGATAGGCATTTTCGGGCTTGTTGCGGACGCTATTTCCGGCTGCCGCAGGGTAATGGACGAGACCCTTTTCCACGTAAAGCGCATTGAGTACAACAACACCAACTCAAACTACTCTAACTACAATCTTTGCAGCTACAACAAAGAGGAAATCGACAAGAAATGATAAACGCTCTCAGACGTTTCTACAACAGCTTCGGCGACCGCGGCGTGATGATGGTTATCTTTACGGTGAGCGTCATCGTGCATTCGCTGCTTACCATGCATATGGAGCTTCCCGCCGTTAACCCCGACGAAATAGGCGTTGCAAGCGTTGCTGCGTTCTATTCCGGGCGCGACTGGTCGGCGCTGATGGGGCAGGTCTACTACTATTACGGATACGTTCAGGCTATTTTCTACGCGCCGCTGTTCCTGTTTTTCAGCAACTCCTACGCGCTTTACAAGGCGTGCCTGATAATGAACGGCGTGCTCATGAGCTTCATTCCGGTAATAGCTTACCATGTTTCCACAAAGCTGGGCGTTTCCAAAGTATGGCAGAAAATCACCGTGGCGTTCTGCTGCGGAGCTTACATCACATACATAGCCCACTCCAAGTTCATGTGGAACGAAGCCATATGCAGCCTGCTTCCGTGGGTTCTGATGTGGGTGATGTTCATGTCGATGGACTGCCAGAAGGACGCGCTGCGCGTGCTGTGGTCGGCCGCCGCCGGAGTTCTCTGCGCGGTCTGCTACGGGGCGCACTCCAGGCTGCTGGCTGTAGTTATCGCGTTCGTTATGACCGTGCTTATCGCGCGTATCTTCATGAACCGCAGGATATTCACCCTGCCGGTTTTCTTCCCGGCGCTTGCGCTGGGATTCGTCGGGGAGCATTTCTGCAAAAAGACGATCCAGCAGCTAGTCTGGAACGGCAAGGCGAGCGGCAACACCATGGAAGCCGAGGCAAACCGCGTGCTGGGTCTGTTTGACGAAGGCGGATTCGGCAGGTTCGTTTCCACGCTGTTCGGACATATCTACACATTCATGACCTCCACGGCTGGTATCGGAGCCCTCGCCTGCGTGGTGTTCTTCATGCTCATCTTCGTTCGTATCCGCGAGTGGAGCAAAAACCGCGCCGGCGAGATGGTCGACGGCGTGAAGGTGTACGAGCCTACCTCGAAGCACACCTACAGCGGCCACATAACCATACTCGGAATTTACGCGTTCCTCGCCGTCGGAGGCTCCATGCTGCTTTCGGTGCTGTTCAAGTTCAATTCCGGGCAGATAAGCGCCATCAAGGATCTCACGATGTTCGGAAGATACACCGACAATGTGGCTCCGCTGGCGGTCATGCTGGTGCTGGTGTTCATGTTCCGCTACAGGCTGAGCGTCGCTAACATCGGCTGGGCGGCGATCGTGTACGCATATACCTGCTACGGATTCTTCACGGTATCCTGGCAGATGCTCGAAAAGGCGCGCGGCTACCGCGAATCCCCCATGCTGGGACTCATGCCCTGGCGGATCGGCGAGGACTACGCCAAGCCGTTCACCGTGGAAAGCTTCATTATAATGACATCCGTGGTGTTCACGGTGCTGGCGGCGTTCGCAGTGTTCACGCTGTGCACCCGCAAGCACGGCAAGGAACTGATATCCGGGCTGTGCTGCTGCCTGTTCCTTTACACCACGGTGTTTGCCGGGGCGGTTTACCTCCCTGCACGCGCCGAGGAGAACCTCGCAAAGACCGAGCCGGCGCGGCTGGTGTCCGAGCTTCTGTATAACGAGAGCGCTTCGCCGGTCATCGTGGCTTATAACATCGGAACGCGAAACGCGGGGCTTATCCAGTTCCTGAATCTTAACACCCGGGTAGCGATAATCCGCAAGGCGAAGAATCTCCCGGACAACTGCATAATCATAGCCGACGAGGAGGAGCAGCTCCCGCTGGAGCCGTTCAGCTACGACTACATCGGCACGGAAGGCGGGCTTTCCGTCTACGCAAAGGGCGAGACCGCCCGCGACTATATGAGATACAAGCGCTCCGCGGACATAACCGCGCTGGCGGAAGAAGGCGCAACGATACAAGCTCCGGCGCTTTCAGACCATTAAGGAGGCAGTAACTTTGACAGGAGAAAACGAACTTGAAAATATAAACGAAAACGCGGCTCCGCTGGAGGGGTCGGCGGATTCATCGGGCGCAGAAGGCACCGAGGTTCACCCGATATACGAAGTCCCGAAGCCGGAGGAACCGGAAGCAGCCGCACCTGCCGCTCCGAAAAAGGAGAGCGTGTTCCTCAGCGACTGGTTCCTTATGCTGGCGCTGTACGTCGTAACGCTTGCGATACACGTCCTGATGACGCAGGTCACGACTATGTTCAACCTCACCCCCGACGAGTACGCGGTTACTGCGGTTGCCGCATGGTTCAACGGCTACGACTGGTCGCAGACGGTGTCCGCCGGCGGCTACTACGGGTATTTCCAGAGCCTGTTCTACATTCCGGTGTTCTGGTTCGTTGACGACCCTATGCTCCAGTACCGCGTGATGATACTGATAAACGGCGTGCTGATGAGCTTCGCACCGGTCATCGTGTACTTCCTCGCACGGAAGTGGTTCGGCGTGCGGAAGCTTTCCTCCGTATTCATGGCGATAGTATGCGGAATGTACCCCGCGTACCTGCTGCTCACTAAGTACACCTGGAACGAAACGCTGTGCTGCCTGCTTCCGTGGGTGTTCGCGCTGCTGATGTACAAGTCGCTGAAGAGCTTCAAGGATACGTCGCACAGCAGTAAGGCGGTGTTCCGACAGCAGCTCTGGGCGGCGCTCGCGGGGCTTACCCTCGTTGCAGCCTACGCTACCCACGGCAGAATGATCGCAATGCTCGCCGCCGGAGTGGTTCTGGAACTTGTGGTACTGTTCACGATGAAGCGGAAGGTGTTCGCGCTGAGCGGCTTCTTCTCAAGCGTTGTTGTGGGATTCCTCGCGGACAAGATGATCAAGGGCTACTTGCAGAATGTCCTGTGGCTCAAGGAGCAGTCCGACAAGGCCTCCGTGAATACCATCGAAAACACCCTCGGCAGAATATTCGACGCGGATCCTGAGAAGCTCATGCGCTTCCCGCAGACCCTGGTCGGACATTTCTTCTACTTTATCAGCTCCACCTGGGGCTTCGGAGCCATCGCGATGGTGCTGATAATCTCCGGACTGGCGATGTATTACGTCACCAGGAACCGCGCGAAGAAGGGTGCTGCTGAGCTTACCGCCGACGGCAGGGCAAAGACCTACATCACAAGTTCGCTTGCAATGTTCTGCTGGTTCGCTTTCCTGGTTATGGGCGCGATATTCGTGGTGAGCGTCGGCTTCAAGGCGACCTCCACGGTGTTTGACACCCGCGCCGATACAACGATATTCGGGCGCTACATCGAGACTTTCTTCCCCGTTGCGATATTCCCGGCGCTCATAATGATCTACCGGGGAAGGTTCAGCGTTATGCACAGCCTTGCGGCGCTTATCACCGCGGGCGGAATATTCGCGCTCACCGAGCTGCTGACCGTTCCGGCGGTCGTCGGCGACGGCACCACTGATAAGGGCGTAGTAAGCGCGATGATCCTCGGGATCACTCCGCTGAAGCTGGGCGAGGGTCTAAAGGACAAGATAACCGAAACGACATTTATCAAGATCATCGCCGTTGTAATGGCTCTGCTGCTTGCCGTGGTGATAATCCGGCTGATAACCGTGAAAAAGAACAGCAGCATGTTCAACTGGGTGACTATCCCGATGGGCGCGCTGCTTATGTACACCAGCCTCTACTGCTTCGATGGCTACACCGTGGTTCAGGGCAAGAACGCAAGCTACGGCGGAGAGTACGTCTCCGAGGCGCTCGAGATGATAGACGACAGCGGATTTGACGACGTACTCGCGTTCTCGCTGAAATCTGAGCGCTACGTAAAGGCGCAGTTCCTGTTCCCGGATATGCATGTGCGGCTTGCCTCCACGCTGAAAAAGCTGAATTCCCAGACCGCACGCCCCGACTTCATCATAGCCGACCGCGAGGATAACCTCCAGCTCTGGTCGGGCGACCTCTGGCTTGTCGGGGACGTCAACAACAATATCCACCTTTACGCCTGCACCAACGCAGCGCGTGAATGGTGCGAGGCACAGGGGCTGGAGCTTTCCGCGCCCGCTTCCTTCGAATACAGCGGCAGGAATATTCCGTCGACAAGCTCAGTCACCAGGGACGGCGGCGCCGCCGTACTGCCGGAAGGCTCTGCGGTGTACACCAACTACTTCGCGCTCTACAGCTCCGGCGGCTTCACATTCACGCTGCGCGGAACCGGACTTGAGCAGCTTTCCATCGCGCTTACCTCCGACAAGAAGGCGAACAGCATCGATTACGAGATAGTATCCTCAGATGACGGCGAGATGGTGCTGAAATTCAATGCCGCAGCCGCAAAGACTGAAAACGTGCAGCTCAAGCTCACCAACCGCAGCGGGTCTCCGGTTACGGTCACATCGGTGAAGCTTACCAGGGATTCCGTGGCGCCGCTGATAATTCTTCCGGCGACTACCGCCGCCTGAGCGGAGGTACGCCATGCCGGTCATTAAAAAAGCAAAGCCTATGCAGCCCGCGCGCACCCTCTGCCTGGGATTCCTTATTATAATCACTGTGGGGGCGCTGCTGCTGTGGCTTCCGTTCTCGTCAAAGAGCGGCAGCACTTCATTCTTCGACTGCCTGTTCACCGCGACCTCCGCGACCTGCGTGACTGGTCTCGTAGTCGTGGATACTTACTCGAACTGGACGATATTCGGGCAGGCGGTCATTGCGCTGCTTATCCAGGTGGGCGGTCTGGGATTCGTGACGATAATCACGTTTTTCAACGTTGCCGCCGGGAAGAAGCTGGGCTTCCGCACCCTCGCGAATGTGTCGGACGGGCTTACTGAAAGCACCTTCCAGGGCGGACGCCGCATTTTCATCAGCATAATCAAGTATTCAATGATATTCGAGGGAGCCGGAGCCGTGCTGCTCTGCCTGCGGTTCGTTCCGCAGTACGGCGGCTACGGCGTGTGGATGGGCGTTTTCACGAGCGTCACAGCGTTCTGCAACGCCGGATTCGACCTGTGCGGGATATCCTCGCCGTTCGCGAGCCTCACCGGATATCAGAGCGACCCCCTGGTTCTCGTCACCGTTGCGATGCTGATAACCGTGGGAGGTCTCGGCTTCATCGTCTGGGAAAACTTCCTCAACATTCGTAAGGTACGCAAGCTCAGCCTGCACACCAAGGCGGTGCTGCTGACCTCCGCGGCGCTTACCGTCGGCGGAACGCTGTTCTACCTCCTCGCGGAATGGAACGGCGCTCTTGGCGAGATGAACTTCGGCGGGAAGCTGCTCAACGCGTTTTTCTCGAGCGTTACCGCCAGAACAGCCGGGTTCAACTCCGTGCCGATAGACGACCTGTCGGATTTTTCACAGCTCGGGACCTGCATACTTATGTTCGTCGGAGCCTCTCCGGCTTCCACCGGCGGCGGTATCAAGACCACCACGCTGCTTGTGCTGATTATGACTGTGGTTTCCTATATGCAGAGCAAGAACGACGTTGAGATCATGAAGCACAAGATAGACAAGCTGGCGGTCTATCGCACGCTGACCGTCACGCTGCTTTCGCTGACGGCTGTTATCCTCTGCTTCTCGGTGCTGTATTTCACGCTGCCCGAGGACGGCCGGGGAGTTCAGTGCCTGTTTGAAGCCGTGTCGGCGTTCTCTACCTCGGGACTTTCCGCGGGGATAACTGAAATTTCCGGAACACCCGGGCGTATACTGCTTATAATCACGATGTTCATAGGGCGCGTTGGCCCGGTGTCGCTGGTGCTTTCAATGCTTGTGAACTCCGCAAAACGCAAGAACATCGTTTACCCCGACGGGCAGATAATCGTCGGATAAATCACATGAAAGGAAAGCAATTATATGCAAACTGAAACCTTCACCCTGGGACCGCTTACGATGTACGTTTCCGAGGATCACCGCTTCGGCACGGACGCTTTCCTGCTGGCGTACTACGCGAACGTAAAGCCCGACAGCGTGGTTTGCGATCTGTGCACCGGCTGCGGAATAATCCCGCTGATATTCTGCAAGAACGTAAAGCCGCACCTTATCTACGCCGTGGATATACAGGAGGAAGCGATCGAGCTGCTGAAGATGTCCGTTGAGAAAAACCATCTTGAGAACAGGCTCCAGCCGGTCCTCGCCGACCTCCGCGAGCTGAAGCAGAGCCAGATCGGCTTTGAGACAATGGATATCGTCACCGCGAATCCGCCTTACATGACGAGCGGCTCCGGGTTTGAGAAGCTTGCAAGACCACAGGCGGTCGCACGGCACGAGCTGATGTGCAACATCGACGACGTGTGCTGTGCAGCGGGGAAGCTCCTGAAATACGGAGGTCTGCTGAAGATGTGCCACCGCCCCGAGCGCCTCGCGGACGTGCTGAACTCCATGCGCGAGAACAAAATCGAGCCGAAGAGCATTACGTTCGTGTTCAACAGCATTCTCGACAAGCCGTGGCTGTTCCTCGTGACCGGAAAGAAGGGCGGGAAGTCCGGCATGATCGTCGAGAAGCCCATGATACTGCGCAACGACGATAAATCCTACACCGAGGAGTACACAAGGCTATATGACTGAAACAGGTAAGCTCTACGTTGTGGGCACGCCTATCGGGAACCTTTCGGATTTCTCCCCGCGCGGCATAGAAACGCTGGAAAGCGTGGACTATATCGCCGCCGAGGACACCCGGGTAACGCTCCGGCTGCTGACCCACTTCGGAATAAAAAAGCCGCTTCTGAGCTACTACAAGCCCCACGAAGCGGAAAAAAGCGCAAAGATACTTGAGCTGCTGCACGGAGGGAACTCCGTTGCGCTGGTAAGCGACGCCGGAATGCCCTGCATTTCCGACCCGGGGGTATACCTCGTTCAGCGCTGCTATGAGCAGGGCGTCCCGGTGGAGTCCGTCCCGTGCTGCAACGCTGCGATCGCCGCCGTTGCGATATCCGGAATAGACACCGCGCGTTTCGCGTTTGAAGGGTTTCTGCCGGTGGATAAGAAGGAGCGCCGCCAGCGGCTAGCCGAAACAGCGAAGCTCCCGCACACGCTGATATACTACGAGGCTCCGCACAAGCTGCGGCAGACCCTCGCGGATCTCGCGGAGGCTCTCGGCGGAACGCGCCGCGCGGCTCTCTGCCGGGAACTCACGAAGCTGCACGAGGAAGTCCTGCGCGGAACCCTCGGCGAGCTGATACAGCTATACGAGCAGACCGACCCCCGGGGCGAGTACGTCATCGTGCTCGAGGGAGCATCTCCGGAAGAACCGGAGGAAATGTCCATCGAGCAGGCAGCGGAACTTGCAAGGGGCTACGCCGAGGGCGGCATGAAGCTGTCCGAGGCATGCAAGACTGCCGCGCAGGCGGCGGGCGTTTCCCGCAAGGAACTGTATAAATTACTCTCAGGCGAATAACGACAGGTTATTACAGAAAGGAACGTAATTCTATGAAAACTATTCACGAAAGAGTTCAGAAGAATATCGGCCCTACCGCTAAGGTAGTTATCCCGATAATCGGCGCTGTGATCGTTGTCGCAGGCGCGGTGGCTTACATCTGCATGAAGCTCGCAGACGAGATGCGCTACCATGAGAAGTGGAAGGACTACGACGAATGCGGCTGGCACTGAACTGCGGATGCGGCGAAATTGAACAGTTCCTGGGGCAGTACTCGCACTTTGGCGCACCGGTGAAGGATCTGTCCAGGTTCGAGGCTCTGTGCCATAAGCTAGGCGACCCTCAGGATAAGCTGCGCTATATCCACATCGTGGGTACGAACGGCAAAGGCTCCGTGGCGGAGTTCTGCGCCTCATCGCTTGCCGCGGCGGGATTCACCGCGGGGAAATTCACCTCGCCCTATGTCCGCAGCGTATGCGAGCGCATAGCGATAGGCTACCCCGACGGGCTGTACGAGATCTCCTGCGCCGACCTTGCGCGGCTCCTGAACAAGGTCGCCGACGCAGCGGAGCAGTGCGGCGGTCTCGAATTCTCGCAGTTTGAGATACTTAACGCGGCGGCGTTCCTCTTCTATGCTGAAAAGCAGGTGGATTGGGTAGTGCTGGAAGCGGGTATCGGCGGCACGCTGGATTCCACGAACGTGATAAAGCAGCCGGAGTGCGCGGTTTTCACCTCAATAGGTCTTGACCACACGAAGATACTTGGCGGCACCGTGGAGGAGATAGCGCGGTCGAAATGCGGCATAATAAAGGGCGGTAACGCTGTTGCGGCACTGGATATTCCGGAGCCTGCGATGGATGTTATCCGCGAACGCTGCGCGCAGACTGGCGCAAGGCTGATAACTCCCGACCGCTCGGAGCTGGAGATACTGGAAAAGCCCGGGCTTCGCGGCAGCAGATTCCGCTACAGGGGGCAGGAGTACCGCCTGAACCTCGGCGGAGCCTACCAGGTAACGAACGCACTTACAGCGATAGAGACGCTGACCTGCGCCGGAGTAACTCCGGCGCACATCGCGATGGGCATAGAGCGCGCCAGGATCCCTGCGCGAATGGAGCTGCTCCCCGGGGACATACTGCTTGACGGCGGACACAATCCGCAGGCGGCAAGGGCGGTGCGCTCAGCGCTTGAGGATTCCGGGTACGAGCGCCGGACTGCGTTCATCGGCATGATGAACACGAAGGATCACCGCGCGTTTCTACAGGAAATACTGCCCTGCTTCGACAGGGTGTATTTCTGCGACGGCTTCTCCGAGGGGGAGGTTCCTGCGGAGGAACTGCGCCGCATCTCCGGGCTTGACGGGGCGGAAATATTCCATTCTCCCCGTGAGGCTCTCAAGTTTGCGCGCCGCGACCGCGAGGGCGGTTTGATGTACTTCGGCGGGAGCTTCTATTTTGCTGCCGCTGTGCGGGAATACCTTGTGTGATATCAAGTGCAAAATTAAAATGGGGCTGCGAAAACAGCTCCATTTTTCATAGTAAAAAAGGAGCTGCATGAAATATGCAGCTCCTTAATATTATCAGTACTCAACGCACCAGGAGGCTCTCCTGTGCCATGGGAGGTAATTTATCGGATTGAGGCGCGCGCCGTTCATTCCGTTGAGTCTCACCTCGAAGTGGCAGTGGTTGCCGGTGGACTGTCCCGTGGAACCAACGTCCGCAATGACCTCGCCCATAGTTACCTGCTGACCTACGTAAACGTGCAGGTAGCTTGCGTGGCCGTAGACCGTCACCATGCCGTTCGCGTGCTGGATCATTACGCAGTTTCCGTAGCCGTAGTACCACGACGCCAGGATGACCGTACCGGATTCCGCGGCGTAGATAGGCGTTCCGTACGGCGCGGAGATATCAATGCCGCTGTGACCGTAGTATCCGCCGTAGCCGTACATCATCTCGGAGATCTGACCGCCGTCGCCGCCGACCGGCCACAGGAACTGTCCGATAGGCATGTTATCCGGTATGGTAGCGGTGACTCCCGCAGGCTTTGCCTTTGTGCCCATGGAGATTATCTCGGTCGTAGGCTCCTCTATAGTTACTCTCTCGATGACCTTGCGGCGGGTCTCAATGCCGTTGATGTAGGAAACGTTCGCGGTAACGCGCTCGGTTCCCTTTACGCCCTCCTGCACTATCGTGGAGGTTCCTTCGTAATGCGTGGAATCCTCGGTGTACGTGGTGTCGTAGGGAGTGCGCTCGTCGTAGGTCTCGGTCCTCGTGACGGAAACCGCAAGGAACGGCTCCTCCTGGTTTATCAGGATCTTATCGCCGATGAACAGCGAGCTGTCCATTGAGAAACCGGGGTTCAGCAGAGCGACCTCCTCCTCGGACATTTCGAGCTTGTCGAGTATGCCGTAGGGGGAATCTCCATCGACCACGGTGTAGTACGCCGCAACGCTCTTCTTAGAGGTGATGAGCTTTATTATCGAGTCCTCGCTGACGATACTTTCCGTAAGGTACAGCCCCGGCTCGTAGCTTATCTCGCTTTCAAACTGTACGGTCTCGTCGCCGCCCTCGCGGTACTGGTCGAGCAGGTCCTCAAGAGCTGCGTCTACGCGGTCTTTGGTTTCGAGCGCTCCGTAGAAGGAGTTTCCTATGTACATTCCGTATGCGTAGGAGATCTCGGCTCCCATGGATTGAAGCATTTTATCGGCGAGCTGGTATTTTGTCATAGTCGAGCCGTAGCCCACCATTTCAACGGTGTAGTCGCTGTTGAAGCTGAACATTTCGGTGTTGCTGTCGAGGTAGGTTATCCTCTGCTGCACGATTTTTTCCGCCTCGGTGAACACCGTCTCGTCTGAAACGTAGCCCATCAGGTCGCCGTTTACAGAGAGCCTCAGCGCGTAGGTCATGCTGTTGGCGTATGTCACCACGCTGAACAGGAACACGCAGCTAATTATCGGAAGCGCCCAGTTGCACAGCGTGACTGCAAGTCCGCGCTTTCCGAACAGAATGCGGCCTACCATGCGGAAACCAGCTATGCACGCCGGTACGATCCCGTCTGCATGGGCGCGGCGTATGTCGGCACAGCCCATTCGTAAAGCCATGCCGTACCTGCGGAACGGAGAAGCTATCTTCTCGCCGAGGATTTTCAGCCCGCTGAGTATCTTGCCGCCGAGCCAGCCCAGACGGCGGTCTATTGCGGCGAACAGCCTTGCCAGCGCCTTTCCGAGCGTGGCGAGCATGACCATCATCACCGAGAACAGGTATTCCCCGGCGGCTGACGTGTTGTCATATAAAGCGCCTGCGCTGACGCGGGTGCTCGTTGGATTTTCGTTGCTCATATTATCTCCATTACTTTTAACAAAGTACTGCGTTATTTTCTACACTTATGAAATATTATAGCACACTTCCGGGAAATTTGCAACTGCCTGAAGCGAATTCACGGAAATTTCAGACAAAACCGCCGGAAGCGCGGTAATCAGCGCATTCCGGCGGTAATTTATCAGTTTTCTGAACTTTCGGAGCTTTCCGAATTTCCTGAGCTTTCCGAATTTTCGGCAGGCTTTTCGCCCTTCTTGTAGATCTCGCCGACCGGGTTCTGTACGTCGTAGACATCGTTGATATCGGAGATGTCGATACGCATGCTGAAGTCCATGACCTCTCCGGCGGCGGTGACTACTGAGCCGTCCTCGGTGAAGCTCGACGGATATCCCTGCTGGTCGATCTCAAGGGTCGTGGTCAGCCTTTCGAAGCTCTGGATATCCTCCTGCACGCCGGGCATTGAAGCGGAATTCAGCTTCTCCGGGTCGTAGGTGTAGGTGATGGAGGTCGGACCGTCGCCGCTTTCGATTATCCCCGCGTTCCGGACAGCCTCCCCGGCAAGGAAGAACAGCCTGCCCTCCGCGTAGGGGTAGCGGTATCCGCGGTTGTACACGTTGTAGATGTACCCGTCGTCGTCGGAGCTGATGACCGTCCACTTCTCGTCCCCGGATTCCTTGTAGAAAAATTCCGCACCGTCGCTGTACGCCTGCTGTTCTTCGCCCTGCCAGCTTCCCCAGTAGCTGAACACCATCTCGTCGTTGACGTTGAAATAAAAGCTGAACCGCATTATTTCATCGCCGGTGGTAAGGTCGGTCATGGTCACTCTGCCGCTGCTGAGGGTCTCGTATTTCTCTCGTGCGGCGGTGAATTTGTCGTAGCCCGCCGGGAGATTCGCTGCGCAGCCTGCGGCAAGGGAGATGGAAACAGCCGCGAGAACTGCGGCGATGGTCTTTTTCATAGATCCTCCGAAATTGCGTGTGTAAACGATTTACACTGCCTGAACAAATCAGGGCAGAAACCGTATGAACGGATCCTGCCCCTAAATCCTGATTCTTTGCAGCGAAACGCCGCTTATATGTCCCGAGTCAGATTACTCAGAGAAGCCGCTCTCTACGAGCTTAACGAGGCCGTCAACAGCGAGCTGCTCGTCGCTGCCGTCAGCGATGATGCGGATCTTAGCGCCGCCAACGATACCGAGAGAGAGGATACCGAGCAGGGACTTTGCGTTTACTCTGCGCTCTTCCTTCTCGACCCAGATGGAAGACTTGTACTCGTTAGCCTTCTGGATAAAGAAAGTTGCGGGTCTTGCGTGGAGACCAACCTGGTTCTTTACTTCTACGTCTTTCATGCACATAGTTTAAAACCTCCTAAAAAAGTTCTGCCGTAATGCCGGAAGTGAACTTCCGTTGTATTATCTTTCTTTGTTCTGCACTGCCGTTATATGCACTGCCTGAGGTGGGATCGCAGCTCTGTGCTGTCTTATCCCTTATCTCTTGGTTATAGTATATCCAAAAATGATTCAGCCGTCAACACAAAAATTGAAATTTAACACTTTTAACGCTGATTTTCAGTTTTTTGCAGAATAAATCATTTTCATTTCGCCCTGCACTTGTGAAGATTACACAAAAAACTTTCAACAAAATAATCAACATAAACATGAGTTTTCAACCGATTGCAGGATTTTTGCATAATTTCAGCCTTTCCGGGAAAAAATGCGCCCTGATGAACCGGGAGAATTTATATGCATTTTACACAATCGTCATATATAATACCTATTATAAGCCTGCGTATCTGAATTTCAATGCAACCTTTTCAGGGAGTTCCTGGTATTATATACAAATGCCCCCCACGAAAGGAGTATGGTGATTATGAAAAGACGTTCTGTTATAGCTCTGCTGGCGGCTGCGGCGCTGCTTACAGGGTGTTCTTCCGGCGGAAACTCTGTGGAAGGTTCGGCGGTTTTGACGGGTTCAGCGGGTTCCGTAGGTTCTGTAGGTTCTGTAGGTTCCGCAAGCCCTGCAAGCTCCGCAGAGCACGGAACTCCCGGCGCTTCCGGAGCCGGCGTTTCCGTCCCGGATTCCTCTGCGGCTTCTGCTGATTCGGGTGGTTCAGGCGGTTCAGCAGGTTCGGCAAGTTCGGTTAGTCCGGTTAGTCCGGTTAGTTCCGCTGATTCAGCGGCTTCTTCTCCGGTTATGTCTACCGCCGCGCCTTCAACTGCTGCGCCGGAGTACTCCGCAGGTGAGTCACCCTCAGACGACTACGCCCCCACTGACATCGGAGGAGTTAAGAGCGGTGACATCGACATGGCGCTGCCGGAAGGGGAAGTATTCGCGGACGCAGAAATGGCGGCGGCTGACGGCTTTGCAGATTGCCCCGGGCCGACAGACCCGTTAGTTCCGATAGACCCTATCGACCCCATCGAACCCATAGACCCGATAGAGCCTGAGGAGCCGTGGATAGACCCGCGCGCGGGACTTCTGACCGGCGGCGAGTGGAACGACAACGAAAACTGGGACTTCTGGAACAGCCTGTATTCCAGCAACAACTACGGCGCAGACTGGGCGGGATACCTGGAGACCTGGCGCACCGGAATGGAGTACCGCGCGGCTGTGACGGTCAGGGACAGCTCCGGCGCTGCGGTTTCCGGCGCGAAGGTCTCCGGAATGGGGACTTCCGCAGTCACCGACAACAAGGGCAGGGCGTACCTGTTCTGGGCAAAGTCTGAAATGTCCGGCGGCGCCGAGGAATTCACCGTGGAATACGGCGGCAGCACCCAGACGTTCACGGAGACGGTAAACGGCGGCATCGAGCCGGAATTCACGCTGGACGGCGCGGCTGAGCCCGTTCCGAAGTCCCTCGACCTGATGATAATGTGCGATACTACAGGCTCCATGGGCGACGAGCTTGAGTACCTGGTATGCGAACTCGAGGACGTGGTGACGCGTATCCGCAGTGAAAACGCGAATGTCCCGACCCGGATAAGCGTGAATTTCTACCGCGACGAGGGCGACGAGTACGTAGTGCGGGAATACCCGTTCACCACCGACCTCGCGGCGGCGGTAACGGCGATATCCGAGCAGACCGCCGACGGCGGCGGGGACACTCCCGAAGCGGTGCACACAGCGCTGAAGAGCGCGGTTTCCCACGAATGGGACGAGGATTCCGTTAAGGTGATGTTCCTTGTGCTGGACGCTCCGCCGCACGGGGACGTGCAGATAATCGACGAAACGGTGAAGCACGTCGGCGAAGCCGCTGAAAAGGGCATACGCATAGTTCCGGTGGCGGCGAGCGGCGTTGACAAGTCCTGCGAGTACCTGCTGCGGAGCATGGCGCTGAAAACCGGCGGCACCTACACGTTTCTCACCAACGACAGCGGCATAGGGTACGACCACATAGAACCCACCATCGGCAGCTACGATGTCGAGAAGCTCAATGATATGATGGTGCGGATAGTCGGAGAATACCTCGAGTGATTTTGCAGTAAATCCGATGTTGTGCTTTCAAAGGCGGCGGCGAAATACCTCCGCCTTTACACATTATTGGTGAACAAAAGGGAAAAATAACCTGCTATGGTTCTTGATTTATAAAAGATTTTTTAAAACCGCTTGCAAAAAATCTGCAAATGGTGTATGATATAAGCAGGAGCGGTTTCCCGTCTGGGAAATCGCATGAATTATTTACAGAAAAAAACACACAAAGAGGTGCAGGAATGAAGGAAGATCTTCTCCAACAGATAGAACAGATGATGCCGACTTTCTCAAAAAGTCAGAAACTCATCGCGAATTATATTCTCAACCACTACGAAAAGGCGGCGTACATGACCGCGCTCAAGCTCGGCAACGCCGTGAACGTCAGCGAATCCACCGTTGTCCGCTTTGCTATCGAGCTTGGCTACGAGGGCTACCCGCAGCTCCAGCGCTCGCTCCAGAGCCACATAAAGAACCGCCTGACCTCCATTCAGCGCATGGACGTTACAAGAAGCCGTATCGGCGACCTCGACCCCATCGAGGGAGTCCTCACCCAGGATATGGATAAGATACGCCATACCCTCGAAAACGTTGACCGCGAGGCCTTCGACAACGCCGTGAACACCATCGTGGACGCCCGCCGCGTCTACATTCAGGGCGCTATGAGCTCCGGCATTCTTGCAAGCTTCATGCACTACTATCTCAGGCTGATATTCGACAAGGTGACGCTCATCGGCTCCGTTGCGACCAGCGAGATCTACCAGCAGATGATCCACATAGGCGAGGGGGACGTTTTCATCGGGCTTTCCTTCCCGAGGTACGCAAAGAGCACCATCAACGCGTGCAAGTTCGCGCATGACTGCGGCTCCCAGATAATCGCCATCACCGACAGTGAGAATTCCCCGCTGGCGCAATACGCTCACACGACGCTGTGCGCTTATTCCGACATGGTTAGCTTCGTGGACAGCCTGGTAGCTCCGATGAGCCTTCTCAACGCGCTTATCGTAGCCGTTTCCAACCGCAACCGCTGCCGCGTGGAGCAGACCTTCCGCAAGCTGGAGACCCTCTGGGACAACAACGACGTTTACAAGAAAGATGTTTGATATACTGATAATCGGGGGCGGAGCAGCCGGAATGTACTGCGCCGCCCGCGCTGCTGAAACGGGACTTTCCGCCGCCGTCGCGGAGCACGGGAAATCCCTCGGGCGGAAGCTCGGGATAACCGGCAAGGGGCGCTGCAACATCACGAACAACTGCGATCCCGAGACCGTGCTGAAAAACGTTCCGCGAAACCCCAGGTTCCTTTACAGCGCGCTTTCGAAGTGTTCCCCCGCGGACGTGATGGAGTATTTCGAGGGGCTGGGAGTTCCGCTGAAAACCGAGCGCGGACAGCGCGTTTTCCCTGTTTCCGACAAGGCGGGCGACGTGGTTAACGCGCTTGAAAATCAGCTCCGCAGGCTGAACGTGGAGATAATACGCGGGAACTGCACCAGACTGGTTATCGAGGAAGGCAGGTGCGCCGGAGCGTTGATCTCCGGCAGGGAAGTCCGGGCGCGGGCGGTGGTGCTCGCGACGGGAGGGCTTTCCTACCCGCTGACCGGCTCGGACGGCTCCGGGTACGCCCTCGCGCAGCAGGCGGGGCATACCGTCACGGAGCGCTCGCCGTCGCTTATCCCGATGGAGACCGAGGAGCGCTGGGTGAGCCGCGCGGCAGGTCTTGACCTCCGCAATGTTTCGATGAAGCTGATGTGCGGCGGCAAAGCCGTTTACGAGGATTTCGGGGAGCTTCTTTTCACCGCTTACGGCGTGGGAGGTCCCACGATCCTGAGCGCTTCCGCGCACATTCCGGCGATGGAGCCGGGGAAATACTCGGTTGTGATAGATTTAAAGCCCGCGCTGTCCGAAAAGCAGCTTGACGCGCGTATTCTCCGGGATTTCGGGGAGCGCAAGGGAATGCGCTTCGCGGACAGCCTCCGGGGACTTCTTCCGGCGCAGCTCGCACCGGTCGTGGCGGAGCTTTCCGGGATACCCGCCGACAAAAAGGTCGACGAGGTTACCAAGGAGCAGCGCCGCGAGCTGGGAAGGCTCCTCAAGGGGCTGACGGTGCATATCAGGGGCTTCCGCCCGGTGGAGGAGGCTATCGTCACAAGGGGCGGCGTTTCCGTGAAGGAGATAAACCCCAACACGATGGAGAGCAGACTGTGTCCGGGGCTGTATTTCGCAGGGGAGATCATCGACTGCGACGGCTACACCGGTGGGTTCAACCTGCAGATCGCGTTCGCTACGGCGTACTCTGCGGCGCTCGCTGTTTCGCAGGCGTGAATTTTCCGACCGGAAATCGGCACTTGCGACAGTTTTTTTCACTTTTTGCGTGAAATTTCAATGAAATTGCAAAAAAACACTTGCAATTTTTTTTGAGGTGTGCTATAATAAATTGAATAAATGTAGGGGGTAGTTTCGCCTATTTACATTTTTTCACATTTCAGCCACTTGCATAGTGGTTCGTTCAGGTGATGTTTATGCCGGAAAAGCATATCGCGGCGGCGATAGACGGCCCCGTAGGAGCTGGAAAAAGCAGCATAGCACGGGAGGCGGCAAAGAAGCTCGGGTTCATTTATGTGGACACCGGGGCGCTCTACAGAGCGGTTGGGCTGTACTGTCACAGGTGCGGCACTAATATGAAGGATCCTGCCGATATCGCTTCCAGGCTGCCGGAGATAAAGCCCGAAATACGGCTTTGCGACGGCGTTCAGCATATTTACCTCAACGGCGAGGACGTTTCCTCGGAGATAAGGCTGCCGGAGATCTCGATGGCGGCTTCCGCGGTTTCCGCCGTGCCGGAGGTCAGGGCGGCGCTGCTGGGTATCCAGCGCGGTATTGCCGCTGAAAACAACGTTATCATGGACGGTCGCGACATCGGAACGGTCGTTCTTCCCAACGCGCAGGTGAAGATCTTCCTCACCGCCGCGCCGGAGATAAGGGCGAAGCGCCGATACGACGAGCTTTGCGCCAAGGGTGTACAGACCACGTTCGAGGAGGTCCTCGCGGATCTCAACAAGCGCGACTACGACGATTCGCACAGGGCGGCGGCTCCGCTGAAGCAGGCGGACGATGCGGTGCTTGCGGATACCTCGGGGCTGGATTTTGAGCAGTCCTGCGAACTGATCTGCAGCTTAATAAAGGAGAAGCTCTGATGTTCTATTCGTTTCTCCGGAATTGCGCAAGATTATTCTACATCATCGTTTATCATATACATGTCATCGGCGGGGAGAATATCCCCAAGGAAAAGGGCGGTTACATAATCGCCAGCAACCATGTGTCGAACAACGATCCGCCTGTGGTGGGCATCACCTTCAAGGGGAAGTACACCTTCATGGCGAAGGAGGAACTTTTCGAGATAAACCCGATATTTTCGTGGCTTATTTCCAAGCTCGGCGCGTTTCCGGTAAGGCGGGGCGCGAAGGATAACACTGCGATCGAAAAGGCGTTGGAGAGCCTCGGGGAAGGGCGTATATTCGTTATCTTTCCGGAGGGCACCCGCTCCAAGGACGGCACGCTCGGAAGGGCGAAAAGCGGCGTTACGATTATCGCGGCGCAGGCTAAGGTGCCGGTGGTTCCGGTGTATATCCAGTACGGCAGGAAGAAATTCCGCCAGAATATCTACATCTCGATCGGGGAGAAAATCCCGGCGAAGCATTTCGACGTCGACATAAGCGACAGAAAGATGCTTAAGCAGGTAAGCTCCACGATAATGGACGAGATAGCGAAACTCCGGGAGAACATGCCTGATGTTGATTGAGACCGCGGATAAGTCCGGATTCTGTTTCGGCGTTCAGCGCGCGATAGATCTTACCGGGCAGGCGGCGGATAAATACGGCGAGGTTTTCACGCTGGGTCCGCTTATCCATAACACGATAGTTACCGATTCCCTTGAAAAAAGGGGAGTTCATATAGCCGCAGACGTGCAGGACGCGCAGGGAAAGCCCCTGGTGATACGTTCCCACGGGGTCGGCAGGGATACCGAGGAAAGGGCGCAGGCGGTATGCTCCGTGCTGCTGGACGCGACCTGTCCGTTTGTGAAGCGTATCCACAAAATAGTGTCGGAGCAGCCCGCGGATTCCACGGTGATCATTCTCGGCGACGGGGGGCACCCGGAGGTACAGGGCATTATGGGGCATGCGAACTGCAGGGCAGCCGCGTGCATGGCGCTCGATGAAGTCCGGAGCGTTCTTGATGAGTGCAGGGCTTCCGGCGGGGAAGCGATCCTCGTTGTACAGACCACCTTCGACCGCAGCAGATTTCTGGAATATTCGGAGATTATCCGGGAAGAATATAGCTGCGTGAAGATATACGATACGATATGCAACGCCACCTCAGAGCGCCAGGCTAACGCAGAGGAGCTTGCAAAACGGGCTGACCTTATGCTGGTAGTCGGAGGAAGGCACAGCTCAAACACAGGAAAGTTAGCTGAAATCTGTTCGAGATATTGCCGCACAGTGTTCATCGAGAGTGCCTCAGAGCTTTCCCCGCAGATCATCAGTGGTCTGCACTCCGATAGTATTATCGGAATAACGGCTGGAGCTTCAACTCCCGCCTATACAATAAAGGAGGTTCATTTAAAAATGAGCGAGATCATCAACAATAATGAAAATGAGGAGAGCTTTGCAGCACTGTTCGAGCAGTCCGAGAGCAAGAGATTATATAACGGCGCCAAAGTTAAGGCAACAGTTGTAAGCGTTAAGCCGAACGAGGCTGTTGTAGAGCTGGGTACAAAGCACACGGGTTACATACCCCTCGACGAGCTGACAAACGACCCCAACGCTAAGGTTGAGGACATCGTTAAGGTCGGCGACGAGATCGACGCTATCGTTACAAAGGTAGACGATTCTCAGGGTGTTGTATTCCTCTCCAAGAAGAGAGTAGATTCCGCGCTGGGCATGGAGAAGATCGCCGCAGCCAAGGAAGCTAACGAGACTCTCGAGGGCGTGGTTACACAGGCAGTCAAGGGCGGCGTGATCGTTGTAACTAACGGCACAAGAGTATTTATCCCTGCTTCCCAGACCGGCGTTCCGAGAAGCGGCAAGCTTGAGGATCTGGTTAAGAAGACCGTACAGTTCAAGGTAATCGAGATCAACGAGCAGCGCAACAGAGTTGTTGGTTCTATCCGTCAGGCTGCCAGAGAGGTTCGCGACGCTGAGAGAGCTAAGTTCTGGGAGAACATTCAGGTTGGTCAGAAGTTCGAGGGCGAGGTTCGCTCCATCGAGGACTACGGCGTATTCGTTGACATCGGTCCGGTTGACGGCCTGGTAAGAACCAGCGAGCTGACCTGGAACAGAGTCGGCCACCCCAAGGACATCGTTAAGGAAGGCGACAAGATCACCGTTATCGTTAAGTCCTTCGACCCTGAGAAGAAGAGAGTTTCCCTCTCCGCTAAGGATCCCGATGAGAACCCCTGGACAAAGTTCGTTGAGGAGTACCAGATCGGCGATGTTATCAAGGCTACTATCGTAAGCATTACTGAGTTCGGTGCATTCGCACAGATTATTCCCGGCGTTGACGGTCTGATCCACATTTCCCAGATCTCCACTGAGAGAGTTACCAACATCAACAATGTTCTGACTGTTGGCCAGGAAGTTGAGGCTAAGATCATCGACATCGACACCGAGAAGAACAGAGTTTCCCTCTCCATCAAGGCACTCATGGAGGACAACGAGACTCTCGACGCTGAGTAATTCCAGCGGTCAGGCTCACAAGCTGATATTCAGATATCCCCTGCTGTTTCGCAGGGGATATTTTTATATAGTCGTTAATTGTCGCAAAGTTCATGGAATATTCCTTCTGTTATCCGCATATATATGAAGCAGATGTAGATACATATATCTGGATACACGGAGGGGAAACAGCATGGATCGGAAAAAAATAATTACCGCCGCAGGAACCACCGCAGCGGTATTTGCAATTCTTGCAGCCGGGGGGACAAGCCCTTCGGACGCGGTAAGCGTCACATGGGGAGCCGCGCGTCACGCGGCGCTGCTGACTGCCGGGATAAAGCTCCCGGACAACACGACGGCGTTTCCGGCGCGAAACTCCATCTTTTCAGAGGAAGAACAGCCGCTGACGGAGGAATCTCCGCCGGAATGCACCGAGGCAGCCGAGCTTCAGCTCACCCTCGAGGAGGCAGAGCTGACAGCGGAGCAAACAGAGCAAACAGAGCAAACTCCGGAATCTCCCCAGCCAACCGCTGTTACATCGGAAGCGCCGTCAGAGCCGTATGCACGGGTGATAACCCAGAACATTGCGGAGTTCGACGATGGAGTTGACCGCACCTCAGCGGGGAACAGGAGCGGTCCGATATACCGGAAGCACTACGGCGGTTACGTCGGCGACGACTACATAGACCTCCCGGGCGGGGGAGTGGTGTGGAACTGCACCTCCGACAGCGCCGAGAAGCTGACCGCAGCCGCGGAGTCCCAGCCGGACATAGTGGTAACGCCGGACGTGCAGGAGCCGCAGGTGCTGATAGTCCACACGCACACCACAGAGAGCTACGAGCCGTACCAGCGCAGCTACTACGACGCAGAATACCCGTTCCGTACCCGCGACCCTGACTACAACATGATCCGGGTCGGGGACGCGCTCGCGCAGAAGCTCGCAGAGCACGGGATATCGGTGCTGCACGACGGCACGATACACGACTACCCGGCGTACACCGGCGCGTACGACCGCAGCGAAGTTACGATACGCGCGGCGCTCGAGGAATACCCGTCGATAAAGGTTATAATCGACCTCCACCGGGACGCGATATCCTCTGCGGACGGCAGCCGGACTGCTCCGGTGGCGGAGATAAACGGCAGGAACGCCGCGCAATTCATGGTGATAACCGGCTGCGATGATGGAAGATTCGGCAATATGCCTGAATATCTCGAGAATTTCAGGCTGGCGTGCATGATACAAAGCTCGGCTGAGAAGCTGTATCCCGGGCTTGCCAGACCTATATTGTTCGACTACCGGAACTACAATCAGCATATTTCCACGGGGTCGCTGCTGATAGAGGTCGGCAGCCACGCGAATTCGCTTGACGAAGCGGTCTACTCCGGGGAGCTTCTCGGCGACTGCATGGCGGACGCGCTGTTAAAGCTCAGCGAATAGCCAGGAATAGCCAGGAATAGCCCGGAGCAGTCGGACAGGCTCCTGAAATAGTAGTCGGCGCTGGCTTTGAGTTTTTCCTGCTGAGGCTCGCCGGGGTCGTACACCCCAACGGCGAGGAATCCCGCCTGCTTCGCGGTGAGGAGCGCATGGAGCGAATCCTCGAAAACCGCGGTGTTTTCCGGAATCCCGCCAGCGGCGGCTGCCGCATTCAGGAATATATCGGGCTTGTCCTTGCCGCCGTAGCCTTCGCAGGTCAGCAGCGCGGAGAAATACCCGAGCACCCCGAGACGCTCTAATGCGGCGCGCGCAAGGCGCTCATCTCCGGCGGTGGCTGCGGAAATACCCACTCCGCGCCGCGAGAGCAGCCCGAGAAGCTCCTGCGCGCCAGGTTTCAGCGGGCATTCGGCAAGGTAGAATTCCTCGATTCCGCGCAGGATATCCCGGAGTATCTCGTCGGGAGGCTCCGGCAGGGAATAGGCGGATTTCAGATACGCGCTGCCGTCGGGCAGGGTCATGCAGCGGAGCTTCTCGTCAAGCCCCGGCTCGGGAGTTATCCCGCGCCCGGCGAGGTAGCGCTCGCCAAGACCTTCCCATGCGGCGGTAGAATCAAGGAGAGTTCCGTCGAGGTCGAAAACGGCGGCTTTTATGCTGCGGATATCTCTCATTGCGCGGTCATGTTGGCGAGTATCTCGTCGACGTCTGCGGCGGCGGTCTCGTTGTGGTAGTAGGTCTGAATGGAGTAGAACTTTCCGTCCTGCTCAAAGGTGAACTCAGACTGACCCAGTATCAGCTCCGAAACCTCCTCGTCGGAGCACAGCTCAAAGTGGGAGAGGTATCCGCTCCTGCCTGCAAGCTGCTCCTCGCCGAAGCTGGAGTTCCTGATGTACATTCCGCTTGCCTGATAGCTGAATACTGCGGTATCGTGGTTCTGGCGTGCGTAGTCCCCGGCGGTGAGTATCTCGCCGGTGGTTTCGTCGGGGGTTATTCTGAGCGACGTGAGGGTCATCACCGCAGTCCCCTCGGAGTTCACGGCGTATGCAAGGTAGGCTGTTCCGTTATCCTCGCACAGCTTCTTGAACGACTCGACGTCGGACGAGCTGCCGGAACCTGCGCTGTCAAGCACTATTTCGTATACCTTGTCGCCGACTGTCGCGGTCCAGTTTTCCGGGAGGTTCAGCTTTATTCCCGCCGCGGTGAGTTCGCTGCCGGATTTCGTCGAAGCTACGGAGGCTTCGGCGCTGCCGGAGCATGCGGTAAGTCCCGCTATACCCGCCGTAAGTAGTATAGCCGCTGCTGCGGCGATGAGTTTTTTCATAGTGTTCTCCGTAAGTTATTCATGTAGCCTGGGTTCCGCGCCGGGCGTGCGGCAGCGTAAGGCGTTATTCCGCGATGATATCCTCGAAGGAGCCGCTGCAGGCTTTCGCGAGGTCTGCGGGGGCAAGCTCCAGCTGGGCGCCGAGTTTTCCGCCGCTGATTATCATTTGCTCGAAATCCAGTGCGGACTTGTGTATAACGGTCTTGTACTGCTTCTTCATTCCGATGGGGGTGCAGCCTCCGCGGATATATCCGGTCACGGCGTTGATATCCTTGACATGCACCATTTCAAGCGATTTCTCGCCGACTGCGCGGGCGCACTTTTTCATGTCGAGCTCCTTGTCGACGGGCAGGGCGAAAACGTAGTAGTTCCCGCTTTTGCCGACGGTGACGAGGGTCTTGAAGCAGCTGTTGCAGCTCTCCCCGAGGAGTTCGGCGATGTGTACGCCGTCGATGAATTCGTCGCATTCATAAAGGTGGACCTTATAGGGAAGCTTGAGCTTGTCCAGCATGCGCATTGCGTTTGTCTTGACTTCTTTTTCCTTTGCCATGGTGTTCTCCTGAAATATAGAAATAAAAACCGCCCCGCATTCAACAGGGCGGTTTGCTTGGGTCACAGAGATCAGATCTCGTCGTCTTCTTCGCAGTCGAGGGCTTCCGCGATGGTCTTGTTCTTGGTGAGGAAGAACGCAACCGCTGCGGCTGCTATTGTTGCCAGTCCGATTATCCCTGCGATAATTACGAGCTTCTTTGTCATGATAAAACCTCCTTAAAATCAGCGCTGATATCTTGCGGCAAGCTCCGAGATACCATTGTCGTTGGTAGGCTCGCCGATCGCGTTAAATTTCCATTCGCCGTTGTAAAGGTAGATCTCGCCGAAGATCATCGCGGTCTTTCCGTCGTAGTTCTCCGAGAGATTGTACCTGCACAGCTCAACGCCCTTTTCCGCGTCAACGAGGCGTATAAAGGCGTTCTTTATCATACCGAAATGCTGCTTGCGCTGCATAGCCTGGTAGATGTTCACAACGAATACTATCTTTGAATATGCGTTCCCAAGCTTCGGGAGTTCAACGAGTATCTGCTCGTCGTCGCCGTCGCCCGCGCCGGTCAGGTTGTCGCCCATGTGGTGGACTGCGCCGGTCTGGTGGGTGAGATTACCGAAATATACGACGTCCACAGGACCGTTCAGCTTGCCGGTCTGCGCGCTTATCAGCAGCGCGGAAGCGTCGCAGTCGATATCCTCGTGCTTTGAGAAAAGCGAGAACTTTCTGGGAGCCTCGTCCCAGCCAAGGCCTACTAGTATGGTCTTTAAGCCGGTGTTTCCTTTGGTAAGGTCGACCTTCTGACCCTTCTGAAGATTAACGGACATTATTTACCTCCACATCATAATATAATTATAATACGCCGATTACCGGCGGGAAATGTGCTACTTATAATATACCACATAATTCCTAAAAAATCAAGTACTTTTTGTCGGAGGCGGGGTGGACCACTAATTCTGTCACATGTCTGAAAACCGCATAACAGAGCCGATGTTAAGTTTGGTTGACAGACTTCAAACGGAAATTGGTAGACATTCAGCGCCGATTGTGGTATATTTATAGCACAAGGCATACAAAAACCAGGAGGTAATAATATGAAATTTTCAGAGAAACTGACAGAGCTGCGCCATTCAAGGGGTTGGTCGCAGGAGCAGCTCGGGGAGCGGCTCGGCGTGACGCGTCAGACCGTCTCCAAATGGGAGCTTGGCTCCACTACTCCGGAGCTTGAGAAGCTAGCTATGATGAGCGACATATTCGGAGTCAGCACCGACGAGCTTATAAAGGGGGAGCCGCAGGAGGCTTCCAGACCCTCCGAACCCTCCGAACCCGCTGAAGCGATACAGGATACTAAACTGCTGAGGTACCGGCTGCACTTTGAGTACAAAAGCAGGCGGACCGTCCGGGGGCTTCCGCTGGTACATATAAATTTTGGAGCCGGAAGGTACACTGCAAAGGGAATTTTCGCTCTGGGTAACAAGGTGGTGGGAGTTGTTGCCGGGGGATTCCTGTCTGTTGGGGTGGTTTCGTTCGGGCTGATTTCTGCGGGGCTTCTGGCGCTGGGGACTTTCTCGGTTGGGGTGCTTGCATTTGGAGCGCTCGCTGCGGGGGTTATCGCGTTCGGAGGGGCGTCTGCGGGCTGGCTTGCTTTCGGCGGCTCAGCATGCGGAATGTACGCGGTCGGGGGAGCGGCTGATGCTTCTCATATCTCGTGCGGGGGATATTCCACCAGCGCTCATGTGGCTATCGGAGATGTTGTGCGGGGCGCTGTTGAAGTGAGCGAGTCAGCCCCGGCGGCGGAGGTCAGGGAGCTAATCATGAAGGAACTCCCGGAGACCCCTGGGTTCATCGCGGATATGTTCTCCGGAATGGCTGAGATGATGAGCCACTAGGGTGGCGCTGATATTCGCGGAACTCCTGCGCCACCACATTGTTGGTGACGGGATTTATCGCATGCCCTGATGGGGTCATCGGGTGAAAAGAATAAAGCAAATGGCTTAACAATGCAGTACGAACTGCACGGTTAAGCCATTCTGACATATTGGTTGTTTGGTGGAGATGGGGGGATTCGAACCCCTGACCTCTTACATGCGAAGCAAGCGCTCTCCCAGCTGAGCTACACCCCCATATAACGATTAAATTATATCACAATCAGATGAAAAAATCAAGTAGTCTGAGGAAATTTTTAGCGCCTGAAGTGAAAAAACTGTAGTTGGAAAAAGCTGTTTAATGGCTCTGGATAAAATGCAAAATTGAAATTTAATAAGTGATTTTTTAACGGCATTTAGGCGGTTAATTTAAGAATTATCTTAAAATTTTACCTAATATATGATAAGATTAAGTAAAATATTGTTCTGCACTGTGCGATATTGCACAAAGAAAATGCGTTGAAATTATCTAAAATTTATATTGAAATATCACAAACTTTACTGTATAATAATATATGACAGAAATATTTTGTCCCTGCTTTATTATTTACTAACTTAATGGAGGTTAACCCATGAACAAGTTTAAGCGCGCAGCAGCCGCTGTTCTTGCTTCCGCCATGGTTCTCGCACTCACCGCATGCGATGAGGAGACACCGGCTGTCGGCAGCAATGCCGGCGCAAGCAATGCAACTGCTCCCGATGCAAACGCAAACGCTGTAGTTACCACTCCGCTGGTAACCACCACCTACGACACCGACCCCGCTGTTCAGGAAGCGGCTGCCGGTGCGGCATCAAGCCTCGATAACCCCGATTTAAAGGTCGACAAGCGCATCAAGTGGATGGCATGGTGGGATATCGACGAGACCACCGCGGCTGCAGAGCTATTCAAGAAGGCATACGGCATTCCCGCTACCGGTGAAGATCCTTCCCGCGAGGGCAGAATCTTTGAGTACATCAACGTAGCTTACGGCGAGCGTTACGACAAGCTGGCTACAGCTATCCAGTCCGGCGACTCCCCCGACCTGTTCCCGTTCGAGATTCGCGACTTCCCGTACGGCGTTCTGAAGGGCAGATATCAGCCTATTGACAAGATCATCGATCTCAGCACTTCCAAGTGGGACGGTGCCAGAGATGTTATGGACCAGTTCCAGCTCAACGGCAGATACTACTGCGCTATCTATGAGATCTCCTTCGACTCCCTGCTCTACTACAGAAAGAGCGTAGTTGAGGGCGCTGGTCTCCAGGATCCGAGAACCCTGTTCGAGAACGACGAGTGGACATGGGACGCATTCCTCGAGATGGCAAGAGAGTTCCAGAAGTCCGGCGACAACAAGTACACCATCGACGGTTACAACCCTGAGAACGAGTTCGTTGTATCCACCGGTACTCCTATCGTTTCCAACGTAAACGGCGTTATCACAAACAACATGTACGACGCTAACGTAGAGCGTGCAATGGATCTGCTCTCCACCCTCCAGAAGGAGAACCTCCGTTATCCGAGACACGAGCTCAACGGCTGGTCTGTTAACCCGAAGGCATGGGCGCAGGGCGATACCCTGTTCTATGGCAACGGCGGTACATGGGAGTTCGAGGGCGATTCCGGTCTGAACAGATTTGCTCAGAGATTCGGCTGGTCTGACGATGAGATCTGCGTAGTTCCTTATCCGCGCGATCCGCAGGCTGACAAGTACTACCACTTCATGAAGCAGGACGCTCTGATGTGGTGCAAGGGCTCCACAAACGACGCAGGCGTAGCTGCATGGATCGACTGCAACGTTACCGCTTCTCTCGACCCGGCTACAACCGCTGCTTCTATCGCACAGTCTAAGGAGAAGAACGGCTGGTCTGACTACAACCTCGACTTCATTTACAGCCAGACCACTCTGGATGGCACCAGCAAGCTCACTCCTATCTTCGACTTCAAGAACGGTCTTGGTACCGATATCGCTTCTGCTGATACCGCAGATTCCAACGTAGAGCAGCTCACCAAGTATGTTTACATTCAGGGCGAGCAGTCCTACACTCAGCTGAGAGAGGCTAACTTCGCAGTTATCGACGCTCGTATCAACGAGATCAACGAAGCTATCAAGAACCTCACATAATCAGTTCTGAACTCAATATTTATCCCCCGCATGACGAGTGCGGGGGATAATTTTATATGACGTTATCCCGGGCTTGCTCTGAATTTGTAAAAAAAATGCCGAAGGGGGTTGACAAAGGAATATTTCTGTTGTATAATTAGATTCCACCTCATTTTGAGGCACTCAGTTAATGCTGCGGGTAAAACAGCTGCTTTCTGAGTTTTTTTATTACTAAGGACAGGAGGCTCCGGCGGCGCAATCGGCATAATGACGCGACATTTTTTCTCAGGAACACTTCTGAACACGACTGGTCAGACAAGGAGGAAATTATGAGCATCGAAAATCTTGACATCGTTACTTCTATCCAGAATTACATAGCTGAACTGGAGCGCACCGCGAACGTAAGCGGCGGGGAAGCCGCTGAATACGCTGCGGAGGCTTCCCGCTCAGGGCTGGAGTCTCTCCCTGGGGAGCGCCGTGAAAAGCTGATCAGCTACTGCCTTCTGATCGCGGCGAAGCGCGTCCGGGCAGTCACCGGAGGTTCAGCGGTCCGGTCTGATATGGAGCCATGCGACTGGGTGAACGAATTCTACTTCTGCCTGGACAGGGTGCTCCGGCGCTTTGACCCTGACCGCGCCAGCCTGCCGACCTACATTTCTGCGGCATTCGACAGCTTTATGAAAAGCTACTTGGCTGACTGCGATATCCGCGGCAGGCACTATGTTGCCAGCGTGAACCAGCTCCGGCGCAAGCGTGAGCAGCTTTTCATGCTGAATTCCTGCGAGCCATCCGACGAGCTCCTGATGAAGGAGCTGGGGTGGGGACAGCTCAGGCTGAGGAACGTCCGCATGGCGGAAAGCGGCAACGCTGTGATACGCCTGAACGACCCCGCCGGCGAGGACGGAGACGCGACTGTTGGCGATACCATCGTATCGGACGAGCCCGGCGTCGAGGAGACCGTGGAAAATAAAATAATGCTCGGAAAAATGCGGGAATGCCTTGACTCCCTGCCGGACGACAGGAACAAGGCTGCGATGATACGCTGCATCGTCCACGGCGAGAGCTACGGGAAAATCGGCGAGGAGTTGGGCGCCTCCAAGGAGGGCGTACGGAAGATGGTCAACAGGACCCTCAAGCAGCTCCGGACGATGATGTGCGCGTGACATATTCCGGAATATGCCTCTGACGAAAAGTCAGGGGCGTTTTTTATAAAAAATCGGTTGACGCTCCGGAAAAATCTGAATATATAATACCAGAAAGACAAAACGCAGACAAATGGAGGCAGAAATATGTCAGTAAATACAGAACCGATGAACCTCAAGGACGCATTCGCATACATGAATTTTCTCAGCACATCAATGCAGACGGCGCGGGACCTGCTCAGCCCGGTGTCGCCGCGTCTTGATGTCCGGACGATCAGCAGCGATAACTACCTGTACACCTCGCGGAAGGTGCTGAGGTATTCCGAGGTAAACAGCGGAATGGAGGACACGCAGGAGGACGTTGAGGATCTCCGCAGCTACAGTGTGACCGGCGACGAGCTTATCCTCTTCCTGGACGAGGCGCGCAGGGAGCGCGAAAGATGTGCTCTTGCGATCTCAGCGGCGAAGCAGAAGCTCCCGCGCAACCTCGACCTTGAGATTAGCCTGAACAAGGAGCGCCACGATCTCATTAAAAAGTACCGCAGCCTTCTTGACCTCCGCAACCTCAGGCGGGACTACATGGACACAAGCTACAAGTTTGACATCGACGGCAGGCAGACCGCCTACAACGTGCCCGCGACAGTGATCAGCACGATATCCTTCGATCGTAACGCAGTGCGCAGCAAGGCCGAGGAACTCACCCAGCAGGCGAAGGCGGCTTCGGCATGGATAGACAAGGCGCTCGTGACGACCGACGTTGACTTCGTTCCCAGGTGGAACATCTCAGACGAATTTGAAACGATCGTAGCCGGCGTCCGGGAGTGATACTCCCGGCACCACCGGGTGCCATGATACAGCATACAGGTCAGAAGTAACGGAACTAAAAGCTATGGTGCTGATAACACCATTTCAATAGTGCCTTCCGCAAGGCGGGCGAATTATTGAGGAAATAGAACCGCAATTCATCAGGCTCTCACGATGGCTGCCGGATCATGACTGTTTCTGCGGAAACAGCGTGTCAACTCGGGTATGCCAGACTTCGCAAGCCGCTGAACGCTAATTCGATAATTCAACAATCCGTCAACCCGACAACACTCCATAACGCAATACGCTTCGCAATCCTGATCTATGAGCTGCGGCTCATCTGAGATCTTTTCTTCTCCAGTCTGGGACGAAGATCCGAGGACGGCTTCTGCCGTGCAGAGTGATTCCGAACAGGCGCCCCTTTTCTCCATTCAGGGTGAGCTGTATGTTGTATCATGGCACCCGGGCGCTGTTTCAAATGTCCGGAAGATTCATTGAAAATATGCGGAATAAACTTTGGCTGAGCGTGTTTAGGTCAGTTTGAGCAATCGGTTATCTTTTGTTCCTGTAAGGTTTCCGCGATAGTTCCCGGAGGTGCGTTTTACCGTGCTTTCGGAATATTTCAGATGTATTGTTTAAATCGGATTATCCGTGTTATACTAGAGTTTGAAATCCTGGAAGAGCAGGGCGGTTGGAGCGTTTCGCCTCTTGACAAAACGCTTCAAGTGTGGTATACTGTATAAACAAAGCTTTAGTTCCATGGGGCCGTAAAGGCTTCGACGGGGATCCTGAGGCTCGATAAGCGGGTAGTGAGGGCGAAATCACTTTAATCGTCGCACCTTTAAATTTAAACGCAGATTACAATTCTGAGTTAGTAGCTGCCTAAGCGCGCTGCCGTCATACCTCGCAGTACCACGGGCGGGGATATGGCGTCGACTAGTGGTGAACGTCATTGATGAGTTGCCTTGTAATCTCTGATGTACTAAAGGCTGCCAAACCTGAAAGCCTGTCTGTCGGCGTTCAGGCACGGGAGATCTAAAAGACCGACTGCACCCGAAGAAAGTCGTGAGGACGGGTTTTCGGACAGGGGTTCAATTCCCCTCGGCTCCACCACATTTCAAGGTCCTGCAAATGGCTGTATTAAGCCGTTTGTAGGGCTTTTGTTTTACTCTGAAAAGGCAATTTTGTCCTTCATATGTCCTTCGCGGCGTCAGAATTGTGAGCAATAATGCGCTCTGAGAGAGGCATTTCTGTCCTTTTATTTTCTGAAACTTCCCCTTTAGAGAAACTTGTGAAGTCCAATGCGGCTGCTATTGCATTCCCTGTCCTTGCCTGCGCTTCGTTAAAAGCATGGCAGTAAATGTTTGTCGTTGTGCTTATGCTGGAATGCCCCAGAGCGCTTGACACTGCTGCGGCATCAATTCCGGAATGAATCAGCACCGTAGCGTTAAAATGCCTGAGAGAGTGAATATCACAGAATTTCATGCCGTGTTCCTCTGTGAGCTTTTTCTGCCACTTGTAAGGCTCTCCTTTGTACAGCGGCTTTCCTAGCTTGTTCACAAATATCCGGTCACTGTCTACCCATTTTGTTCCGAATATTTCTTTGTTCTCAAGCTGCTGCATGCGCAGCTCTCTTAGCCGGTCGAACACTACATCAGGCAGTTTCAGCGACCGCACCGATTTTTTTGTTTTCGGAGTGTCTGTATAGGTTCCGTCTGTTGCCGTATAGTTTGCAGTCCTGCGGACGCTTATAACGTTGTTGTTCCAGTCGATATCCTTCCACTCAAGCCCCATAAGCTCTCCGCTTCTGAATCCGCTGTAAACCGCCAGCGTAAGAAAGGCTCGATAATCCAGAGTGCCGTATTCTTCTGCGAGTGCGAAAAGCTGTTTCATTTCCTCGACAGTGTATATTTCTTTTTCCTTTTTCCTGCCTTTGGGAACGAATATATTCTTGCACGGATTATCCTCTATCATCTCCAATCGTATCGCGTAATTAAACACGTCGGACAAGAGATTCAGATGATGAATGATGGTTTTTCGGTAAAGCGGCTGACCATTCAAAAAGTTTTTGCCGTTCCGTGCCAGGTCATCAATGAATGCCTGTATCTGACCGCGGGTTATCTTGTCTACCCTGATATGCCCGAATGCGGAATAAATCCGCTTTGTCACTCCTCTGAGCCGCTGTACTGAGGATTTCTTGAGATTGACAACTGCATATTCGTCAAACCATTTCTCTGCAAGCTCCTGAAACTTCATATTTGATGGAACGATTCCTCTGGTGCAGAGTTCCTCAAACATTACCGCCTGCTTATTAAGTTCGGCTTCTATCTGTTTATCGCTCATTCCGGGTTTGGGTTTCCAGGTTTTTGTACGCACTACCTGACGGTAGAGCGCGTCATAGCCTGTGCTGACGCGGATTTGATAAGTCTTTCCGCGTTTCCTTATTGTAGCCATATGTTCAGATTACCTCCTGCACAGACCCTTTTAACGCATAATCGCAATGCGATTCTCGTCTTAAAGTCTGTCAAAATAGGCAAGAAGCGAACTCTTGGGGACAAGGATACGTCCACGTCCGTTCTCGCCTGTTCTAAACGCTTGAATTTCACCTTTGGCAATCAGAACACGAAGCGTGTGGAACGATAATCCCTTTACTGTTTCAAGACACTCCTTGGTCGTGAGCATTTCGCGTGGACCGTCCTTAACAGGTGCTTTAGGCTTAGCCGGAGCCTCAACCATCTGGTCAAGAAGAAGCGATATCTGAGATATGATAAGTGATTTCTGCTCTGAGGTCATATTGTTGTCCTCCTAACAGTTATAATAAGTACCATTGCCATAATCAATAGCAATTCTCAAAGGGACTTCGCAAGTTGGAAATACCCTTCATTGAGAATTGCTATAGTTACCTCCAGTTTCAGACTTATGACGTGCGTTTCACAAGTAAAGTTTAACACATTAAAGTCTAAAAAGTCAAGACGGCAAAGCACAATCCCCTCACCATTTTATTGAATTTAAGCATAATTACCAATAAACCAGCAAAGATTTGTGTAAAATCACAGCAAAGAATCTAATAAAATAACCGCAGCGTAAAGGACGAGCAGAAATGCCCGTCCTTTTCTGCTTTGGCGTGTCAATGCAGACCCAGGTAGTACGCACCCTGGCATGGGACTTTCACCCCTGCCCATTCCTATGGGACAAGCCGTCGCCGGAAGTATCATTATAACTGTGTCCTCCGCGCTCGTTCCTTTAAGGAGTTCCCTATGCGTTTAGGGTTCCTGCGGACTGTCGGAAGGTGGCGGCATATCTGTTATTCTCGCGCGGTAAATTGGTGGTCACGGATAATGAGATATTCCGTCAGATCAACAGCAGGAATTTTGTGGCACGTCTTTAAGGACATCAGTTTGTTGTTATCTGCATTGCTATTTAGTTGTCAAGGAACTGAGCAGGAACTAAAGCTGCGTAATATTTCCGGATAATGAGATTAGTCCGACTCTCCGAAAAGGAGTGGTTTTGTTTCCGTCGCTTATTTGTTCCTATATCTATTATAACACAAAATATAGTGGTTTTGTATGACAATGTGTCGTAAGAATATGACACATTGTAGGTTGAAAAACCATCGTAAATGTTATATACTAATCTCCGGAAAGGAGGTGTAAACATGGCGGTGTCTTATAAGAATAGGATTCGTTTCCTGCGAAAGAAACTTAAAATGACCCAGGAACAGATGGCTGAACAGCTCTTTATAGACCAGACCACGCTTTCCATGTATGAATGTGGAAACAGAGATATCCCAGTTAGTATTCTTATAAAATTATCGACGACCTATGGTGTTTCCGTGGATTATCTGCTCTGTAAAAGCGATTTTGCCGTTCTGGACGATGAACTTGTCTGTACCCAGACAAAGGAGCTTATCGACAGTCTGAGCGCAGTGCAGGTGATTGAGGTCAAAGGATACATTCGCAGAATGATCGAGAGCAAATCTCAGGACGACTAACACTTATAATCAAAAAGACACTTAGCCTAAAAGAAAATTAAGACTTCCGATTTCTCGAAAGTCTTACTCATTATTCTCTTTGTTATCCGGAACGAACAGCATGATGTCGTTCAGATTGCAGTCCAATGTATTACACAGCTCATTGATCGTGAAAGTTGTTATTGCCTTGTTGTGCTTCATTCGATCAATAAGACCTTTGCTGACGCCGTAGCTGTTTATCAGCTTATATGTACTTATGCCATGTTCGGCAAGATATGCCCAGAAAGGGTCGTAATTTATCATAATATCACCTATCTTATATTATAATGGGTAAAAAGTGTATTGCATATACCCGATAAATGGGGTATAATGATAGGTGGTATTTCCAAGTACAGCATTCAGTAACCATATCATGGCAGAGTTGCCTATATCAAGATTGACATTAAGCAGGAGGTAGACAAAATGTTCAAGGCAAGAACCGCAGACGGACGCAACAACATATCGGGACTGAGAGTAAAAGAACTCCGCAAGGCGCTCCAAATCTCACAGCGAGAGCTTTCGGACAGATTGCAGGTCGTAGGTCTGGATATCGACAAAAACGCAGTCCAGCGTATAGAATCCGGCGAGAGATTTGTGATCGATATAGAAATTATAGCATTAAGTAAATGCTTTAACGTGACCGTCAACAATCTGCTCGGAATCAAGTGAATATGAAAAGGCGCAGCTATGTAAAGCCGCGCCTTTTGCTATTTTGCAAGGTCCCGTATGATTGCTGAGATGTTGTCGAGCTGTTCGCTGTCCAGCTTTTTAAGGTTCTCGACCACTTCCTGAATCTTTTCCGGATTCTTGTTTTCCGCGTCGAAAAACTCGCCGGGAGTGATGTTCAGGTATTCGCATATATAGAAAAATCCCGTCATGGACGGCAGTGCCTTGCCATTTTCAATATTATTGATGTAGCTGGCATTCTGTCCGATGGACAGGCTCATGTCCCTTGCCGATACTCCCTTTTCGCCACGGAGCTGCGCCAGACGCAGCGAGAACTCCTTTTCCGTCATTCAATATCACCTCTGTGATATATTTTATCCTACACGATAGCGTTTTATGTGTGAACAATTCCGTAATTAATATTGAAATGCGAGATATAATATGCTATAATGTGGTTAAATATTAGAATTGATATCTTACAAGACGGGAAATTGATTATCAAGCGAAACTGTGTACTTATTGATACAGAAACCTACAAACATTATTCTGCTCCCTAAAAGCAACAATTTTCGCATTCACAAGGTGTTATAATAAACAAAAACAGGAGGAATACACAATGAAACACAAATTATTTTCTTTTTCAGTAATATTAGCGGCAATTCTTTCGCTTACTGCCTGCGGATCCGGAGAATCTGCGGCAGATGTGAACTATTCGGAAATCGAGGCTTCTGACGGCAGTCTGGTTTTTACAACATCTTCTACGCCCGAAATCTCGACCGAGCCGTCAGTTGAGCCAATAATTCCGTCATCCGAGATACCCGAGGAAACTTCGGCTGTTCCGACAACAGAAGTCACAACCGTCACCTCAGCAACCGAAACGATAGTCACAGTGCCTGCTCCGGAACCGTCAGAATATCAGGAACTCAAAGTACATTTTCTAGATGTGGGACAGGGCGACAGCTGTTTCATTGAGCTTCCGAACAAAGAAACCATGCTCATTGACGCCGGCGAAAGCGAATACGGCGACAGCATTGTTACCTACATATATGGTCAGAGCTACGACACATTGGATTATGTTGTAGCTACCCACCCTCACGCTGACCACATCGGCGGCATGGCAGATGTGCTGAACACGTTCAATATCAGAAATTTCTATGCTACCTCGTTCACAACGACAACGCAGACATACGAACGTATGTTAGACGCAGTCGAGAACAGTGGCGCGGCAGTTCATGAAGTCATGGCTGGCTCGGTTATCCTTGATGAGCCGGAGCTTCTGGTGGAGGTAGTCGCTCCGAAAACTCTCGGCGATGACAGTAACAACAGTTCCGTGGTAATCAAGCTGACATACGGCGAGAACAAATTTCTTTTCACCGGAGACGCTGAAAAATCCGAGGAAGATGACATCTGGACTAACATTAAATGTGATGTTTTGAAAGTCGGACACCATGGCTCTGCTACCTCGTCGTCTGCTGATTTCCTAAAAAAAGTTGACCCGACCTATGCCGTGATTAGCTGCGGAATGGGCAACAAATACGGACACCCCACGGATGAGGTACTGGAACGTCTGAACAGTCGAAACATTGAGGTTTTCCGTACCGACCTGCAAGGCACGATAGTGTTCACCTCTGACGGAAAGAATATCAGCGTTGACAAACAGCCTAGCTCATATCAGCCGCTAGTCCAGACTACTGTCGCAACTCCCCAGACAACTGTACAGACTACCATTCAGACGACCGCTGAGGAAGTTCAGCCGATAGGAACGCAGTATATTCTGAACACCAACACAAAGAAGATACACCACCCCAGCTGTTCAGCGGTCAAGCAGATGAAAGATAAGAACAAGGCGTACACCGAGGATTTTGACGGCGCTATTGCAAGTGGATATGTTCCCTGCAAGAAGTGTTTCTAATGCACAGATTAATTACGTTAGACATACGTTGAAAAATGCAATAATATGTAAACTGTATCAATAAAACCTTGAAAAAGCAAGCTAAATGTGATATAATGGATAAAAAAGTACAATCCACAAAAGGTTAATATAGGCATATTGAATATACCGTTATATAGCGAAGCCCATCAAAAAAATAAAGAGGATATGGAAATGAACGACAAAACACAGGTAAACTCCACACTAAATAGCACTGTCATCAATCCAACAGCAAACAGCACCATTATTAATTCTTCATTATCAGGTAATTCCACAGTTATTAATGCAGAATTAAGTTCTAACTCACTACAGAGCGGTGTTGTTCTCCCTGGTGGTTACGCTATAAAAAAGCGTCTTGAGGTAACAAGTGGTGAAGCTGATTTGTTTATCTGTGAGAATGCAGGGACAGAATATATTGCTAAAATGTATCGTCGTCCAATGGCAGTCAAAAGTGAGGTAATAGCTGCACTAAGCGAAGTTGATTCTCCTTACGTTGCAAAACTGTTTTATTCCGACCTGTATAACGGACTTCCGTTTGAGATACTGCCATACTATAAAAATGGCTCGCTTCAGGGAAAGACGTTTAGTTTTGAAGAACTGAAATGCAGAATTATTCCCGAAATCAATGAGGGACTGGTGGCTCTTCATGACGTTGGAATCATTCACAAGGATCTTAAACCGTCAAACATCATGCTTACAGACAGTGGTGATATTGCGATTCTTGATTTAGGAATAAGCTCTGTACAGACCAGCGGAAATACAGTTATCGTTACCAGAACAGGCATGACGCCAGAATATTCTGCGCCGGAAACGTTCAGAAATCTCTTTCTTGAAGAGTCAGACTACTATTCCCTCGGCATAACTTTGTATGAGCTTTTCTGCGGCAAAACTCCCTATGCTGATATGACTGCCGAGGAAATTGCACAATATACTGCAGTTCAGACTATTCCACTGCCTAATAGTATGCCATCAGAGCTAAAAGACCTTATTTCAGCTCTTACATATTATGATATCACAAACCGTCGAAAAAAGAATAATCCAAATCGTCGCTGGACATACACCGAAGTTGATAACTGGTGCAATGGGGTAGAGCAGCCTATCCCTGGCGAGGGTGTTGTTTCTACGCCCAAATTCCCTGCTTACACATTCCTTGGACAGAAACTCGGCAGCATTCACGAAATTGTTGAGCAGTTTTCTCAGAATTGGGAGGATGGAAAAAAACAAGTGTTCAGAGGAGTTCTCTCTGCATTCTTAAAGCCTTGCGACCCGGAGTTAGCCAATCGTGTTATTGACGCAGAAGATGAAGCTGCAAAGGGAAAGAATACCGATGTGGTATTCTTTGGTCTGCTATATAGGCTGGATCCTGAGTATAAGGCATTTTGCTGGAAAGGGAAAAGATTTGAAAGCATCACCGAACTTGGAGACTACTTCCTCAAAGCTATGAAAGAACGTACGACTGTAAAAGATTTGCTCATAAATGAAGTGATGGACAATAGATTGATTTCTGCGTATGTCAATAATGTGTGTCCAGATAACAAGTTACTTGTAGAAGCGGCTAGAAATATTGATGACCTAGAAGGTCATAACAAGGATACTCACAGTAAGATTTTAGCAAGGAGTGTAGCCGGATATATTCTATCTGGAAAAAGGGTCTATAATATTGATAATCAGGGCTTCGCCAATACTAATGAATTGGTACGGTATGCTAAATCCTTGCTTGATGAAGATTTGTTAAAGTTTGAAAACTTCTGTATGAAGTTAATGCACAGCAAGAATGAACTTGATGTGAATTTTGAGGCTTGGCTTATTGCAACTGGTGAGGGCTCTAAGGTTCTTAAGTGGAAAGAGGGACTGTAATGGAAGGTCTTTTAATGTGGATTATTGATATAGTGGTGATAATTGTTTGTTTTGTAAGATTCATCTATATTGCTGATTCAAAAAAGCCTGAAGAAGTAATAAAAATAAAACAATGGCGTTTAATTAGCATTGGAGCAATTCTTGGTTTCTTTTTGGTGCCGCTATTATTTGGTGGGTATTATAGCAAAGAGATAATATTTCAAAGTTGGTATACTGCTTTATTGATTCCATTAGTTGCAACGCCTCTAATCATTACAAGCGTCAAAATGGTTCGCTATTATAAAAAACAGAATGAAGAGAAAAAGGTAGCGGCCATAAAGGAAAAAGCAGCATCAGAAGTAGATAAAATTAAACTTGTATGTAAAGAAATTAATGAACATATAGAACAGTATTATCGTCTATGCAAATTGGTTGGATTGCTAGACAATTTATGTGAGAATAATCTTAAAAGTGAATATATGGATAAGAAAGCCATATTCTTTCAGAACTTAATGAAGGGCAAACAAATGAGTACGTTAAATTTAAGTACGCAGGAAAAACAAAGTATTGCGAAATTGATAAGCAACTATAAAATAGGGATGGACTACATACCGCGAATAAGTAACAAAATAAACTCAATGACAAATGAAGACTTGATAAAAACATGGCGAAGTGCAAAAAGGAAGCCGCATAGATTTATCGAAAAGGTTAAGGAGCTGATAAAATGAGTGAACCAAAAACATCTCAATATACGCTGACAGCAGCTCAGCGCCGAGCTTTGTGGGAACATCGCAGACGTGAATTGGAAGAACAATGACCTTGATGTGAATTTTGAAGTTTGGCTTATTTCCCAAGGCCATGGCAATAAAATAGAACTGTGGAAAAGGTGATATCAGAATGGAATTTTTATTTATAATTATATTATATATTCTTTTTTTCTTCTGGCCTTTATCAATTCCTGGATTACTAATTTTTCTTTGTATTCGTTTTTCAAAAAGAAAGGTTAAGGAAAATACACAATTGTATAAAAAGGAAAAGGAAAAAGTTAAATTTTATAATGCAATAATAATATCACTTTGCTCGGTTGTATGTTTAATTATATTTTGGTTTGGCTTATGTAATCTATTAATGTGTGGTATCCAAGAAGGAATGCCTATTATGTGGCCTGTCAACTGGAATGCTGAACGCTGGGGGCATTTATTTTTTCAATCAATATTTATTCTTTTAGTTGGATTATTATTCAGCATTCCGATTATAATCTATTTTTATTTACCTTTTAGAAAGCATATAAAAAACAAAAATAAAAGTCAATGGGTTATGAATCAAATTACACAATATATACATCAATTACAAATACTATGCGATAGCGCAGATAGTTATATTGAAAAAACAATGCAAGTATTAAATATCACCAATCTCCTTGATAGTATGTCAGAATCAGAGATAATTCAACAACAGTACTTATCAATATCGAATGTCAAGTTTAAAGACACTTACAATCAAGAATTTTCTTTAATTTTGGATATAGATTATATAATAAGTCACAACAATCACTTGTCTAATAAAAGTAGAAAAATAACACTGAGGAACAAAATAAGAGAACCACTTGAAAATGCTGAGGCAAGGCTTAAAGCACTTCAAGATAATGAAAGAGTTGATTTATGGGAAAAAAATAAAGGAAATCTCGATTCCATAATTAAGGAGCTGATAAAATGAGTGGACCCAAAACATCTCGATATACGCTGACAGCAGCTCAGCGCCGAGCTTTGCAGGAACAGCGCAGACGTGAATTAGAAGAACAACGCAGACGTGAACGCATAAGCAAAGCCAAGTCGAAACTTGCTTTACTCAGCGCTAAGACATATGGTTTATCCAATATCACTGAGGAAGCTCTAGATCAAGCCAGACTACTTAACGAACGCACAGGTAGTGACAATGGTTTTGCAGTACTTAAAAATCAGCTATCTGAAAATACCGGCAATTTAGTCGCCTCGATTGAAAAAGCAAACGAAAGTGATTCTGTAGAACTGCTTGAACAAGCCGTTCGTGAAGCTCAACAGGCATTTGACGATCTTTCAAAATTGCGAGGAAAACTCGATGGACTTATATCTAAAAACAAGCAGCAACTCCACAAAGATATCATGAATAGTCTAGATAGTGTGGCAGATGTTGATTTCAGCAAGATACAATCACCTGCTGAAAGGCAGCTTGAACAACGGAAAGACGAGATTGCCAATAATCTGTCAAATCTGCTGTCACCTATTCATAATGATGAACTTCATGATAGCATTGAAAAGGCGCTGAAACATCTTGACGAGATAGATAATCCGGATTTCCTGAGCAATTTCAATGCAATGACGGTTGCTCCGCTTGAGAAAAAGTGCAGGGAGTATACTGCACTTAGGCAGCAAATCGGTGATGAATATGATGACCTCATGATAAGATACACCGTTCTTTGTAAGGAACAAAAAATTATTCCTCAGAACATCGCGTTTGAACGTGGTGCCGTTGAAAAGCTGGATTCCCTGATAACAGAGCTTGAAAAAGCTGCTGATAGTGCGGACGAGCAGTCATACATCAGCCGCTGCATTGACGAAGTAATGGAAGATATGGGATATAAACTGGTCGGGAATCGCTCTGTTACCAAAAAGAGCGGTCGGCATTTCAGAAATGAACTTTATTCGTTCAGTGAGGGAACGGCCGTCAACGTTACATATTCCGACAACGGAAACATCACTATGGAGCTTGGCGGAGTTGATACCAAGGACAGAATGCCGGATACGTTAGAAACCGAGCGTCTGACCGAGGACATGGGGAGTTTCTGCGGACAGTACCGTGAATTTGAGCGCCGTCTTGCAGAAAAAGGCGTGGTTTCAAACCATATATCGCTTCTGCCTCCAGAACCAGTGTATGCTCAGGTGATCAACGTATCAGATTATGATATGACAGATAATATTGCAACGATTGATCAGACAACCGAGCAGTATTCTTCAACACAAATGAAAGAAATGAGATCAGATGACTAAATATAAAATTTGCCCTGACTGCCAGTGTCACAACGAGCCATTCAGAATAGAGTGTGTTGAATGTGAAGCAGACCTTACCTCAGTTCCGGTCGTTGACGAGGAAACGGAACAGAAACAGGCAGAACCCAGCGTTCAAAAACGAATAGTTAGAATATGCGACTGTGGAGCAGTCAATCCGCCTGCGGCAAGAAAATGTTCAGCCTGTGGCGAGGATATTTCTGACATTACTCCAACGGAACAGCAGGAAGAAATCAAGCCGCAAGCGCATTATACGCTTGCGACAATGGACGGTAGTTACGCCTATGAGATTTCCCAAACGGAAATAACCATTGGCAGAGAGAATGAAATGAGCGATTACCTTTCCGGGAAACCGTATGTCAGCCGTGTTCATGCTAAATTGACAACACATGACGGCAAGCTGTTTGTAACCGACCTTGGTTCGGCAAATCATACATACGTTAATAATGAGCAGATTTCCGGGGAGGTGGAGCTTCACGATGGCGATGAACTTGCTTTTGGCGGTCGTGTCGTCAACAACTCTCGTCAGGACAGTGCGGCATATTTCATGGTGCGGATATGTATGTAGCAAGGATACTGTACCCCGTAAAGACGCTGGGACCCGGCAACCGTATTGGAATATGGTTCTGCGGCTGTACTCACCACTGCTCTGGGTGCAGCAATCCGGAGTTGTGGGAACGCCAGGAGAAATACCTCATAACGCAGAATAGACTAATGGAGCTTATCCACTGTATATCTGACTGCAATCCAGTTGACGGTTTCACGCTAACAGGCGGTGATCCGATGGATCAGGCAGAAGCACTTAGCGGTCTTTTACCGGAACTACGGAAAATTGCGCCGGATATTCTTCTCTATACAGGTTATACAATAGAACAGCTTCATGGAATGAAAGACGAGAATATTGAAGCAGCTTTATCGCAGCTTTCTGTTCTCGTTGATGGCGAATACATAAAGAAACGAAACAATAACTGTCCCATGCGTGGCTCGGATAATCAAAAAGTGCTTTTCTTTGACAAGGCTGTCCGAGAGAAGTATGAAGAATATATGCGCAGCGGCAATGCAATACAGAATTTTACCATAGGAAACAGCGTGGTATCAGTCGGTATACACAGTGCTGATTACCCCGAACGACTGGAAAAACTGATTGCTGAAAAGAATCTTATTATCGAATGATGGAGGTACCCATGACTGAACTGGAAGAGCTTAAAAATCACATTGAAGCGCTTGAAAAACGTGTTGAAGCATCCGATAAAAAAATAGCCCTGTTGGAGGAAACATTATCTACCCTCGGGAAGTTCAAAGCTTCAAAGGAGATGGGGGAATATATCGAACGCCAGCAGAACGCAATCAGAATGGCAGATATGCTTAGCAGTTTTTCTGATGAAACTATTGATATGACTGTTCAGAAAGCTAGTGTTGCAAATATACAAAAGCAGCAGGCGAGTATAAATGAACAGATTGTAGCTGCAATAAAAAAGTCTAAGACAAATGTTGTTCATGATGGTGGTAGCAGTATAAAATACCTGAAATATGAGTCCAAAGGGAATGAGATTACTATTACTGGATGTACAGCGTTTGATTCAGTTGATATTGTTATTCCCGATATGATAGATGGAAAGCATGTTACAAAAATAAAACACGATGCATTTCATAATTGCAAAATAAAAACTGTCACTTTCCCACAGCATATGGAACTAATTGAAAGTTGTGCTTTTCAGAATTGTTCAAATTTAAAAAGTGTTTACAATCTGTCATGTGACATTGGAGAAGAAGCATTCTCACAATGCTACAATTTGAACGATATTAATTTTGGAAATGGAGTAATTTATATAGGAACTAATTCATTTAGCAAATGTAATCAAATAAATAATTTAAGCTTTAATGAAGGAATAATAGAAATTGGTCCATACGCGTTCAATAAATGTAAGTTGTTGGAAAACATAACATTTGGTGATGGTGTTATTAATTTGGGAGAATATGCATTTAGTGATTGTCCCCAAATAAAAAAAGTTGATTTGGCGAAAACAAATATAAAGATATTGAATAGTAGCTGTTTTAATAATACTTCATTGCAATGTATTTCATTTCCCAAATCACTGAGAGTAATAAAAGACAATGCGTTAATGAACACGCAATTGAAAACATTAGTAATTCCGGATTATATTGAAAGTGTAGATAAATTATTTACTGATTCAAAAAATGTTGCTTTTTTAGGAATGGATACTTCAATTATAGAAAAACATTTCGTTCTTATGTCAACATATGTTTGGCCCAAATTGCATAAATCTGTTATCTATTGTTTACCAGGGAGCAAGGCACAAAAATATTGCCAAAAATGGAATATAACGTGCCGCCCACTTTCTGAATTTCCAACAGAATAAAGGAGGAACCCATGACCGACTTCACCCCGAAATGGCACCGCGAGCTTGAAATATTCTCTCGCATAAAGCCGCTGATCATGCTGGAGGGCAACGTGTTCGACAGCTATCAGTTCCCGTATGAGGGCAGCGTTCCGCAGGGGAGCATTCTGCGCCTGACGGACTACCTGCACTACTTTTTCCGGGACAAGGGCTACACGAACATCGCGTTCTACGACAGCCTGCGCGGATTTTACAACTCCTGCGAGGACGGCTACACGCAGCGCTTTGCAAACCTTGTGGGAGCTTCGGAGCAGAACGGCGCGGTAGCCGCTTCGTTCAAGGGCGGCAACGACGGCGGAGCGGCTCAGCTCACCCGGCGTGCGCTCTCACAGAACCGGGAGCCCTGCGTGGTCATCATGACCTTTGCTTCCCGGTGTATTCCCTCGCCGGACAGGCTCCAGCAGTCCGAGGTGGACAGCTACACCGTGCTGCTGCAAGCGGCAATGGAGGCAGCGGAGGTCCGCACGGAAAGCGGCGGGAAGCTCCGCAACCTGCTCATACTCATCGTGAACAAATCCAACGATATCCCGGCGTGGTTCTACCTCGACAACCCGAACGAAAAGACCATAACCATCAGCACTCCCACCCGGGAGGAGCGCGCGGGATTCGTGCGCGGGAACAACTTTCAGACGTTCTTCGCCGGGGACATTTTCCGCACGGAAATGCCGTATTTCGGGGAGCATCCACAGGAGCTGGAGAAAATTCAGGACAGATTCGCGGCGCTCACCGAGGGATTCAGCTTCACCGAGATGAACGGACTGCGCAAGCTCTGCAAGAACGAGCGCATTTCCATACGCAATATGTGCGACGTTATCGACCTCTACAAGTACGGAATACGCGAGAATCCGTGGCGCAGCCTTGACGTGGAATCCCTCCGGACTGCCGCTGACGACTTCCGAAAGCGCGTAAAGGGTCAGGACGCGGCGATAATCAAGACGCTGGACGTTGTGAAGCGCGCAGTTACCGGAATGTCCGGGCTGCAAGGCTCGTCCCACACCCGTCCCAAGGGAGTGCTGTTTTTCGCAGGCCCCACCGGAACAGGTAAGACCGAGACAGCCAAAACCCTCGCAGAGCGCCTTTTCGGGGACGAAAGCTGCTGCATACGCTTCGATATGAGCGAATACAGCCAGCCGCACAGCGACCAGAAATTGCTCGGCGCACCTCCCGGATATGTCGGCTACGAGGCGGGAGGTCAGCTCACCAACGCGATAAAGAACTCGCCGTTTTCTATCCTCCTTTTCGATGAGATAGAAAAAGCGCACCCGTCCATTCTCGACAAGTTCCTCCAGATACTCGAGGACGGCAGAATGACGGACGGTCAGGGCAACACGGTGTATTTCTCGGAGAGCGTGATAATCTTCACCAGCAATCTCGGTATCTACACGCGCAACAACGCCACCGGAGAGCGTGTGCAGAACGTCACCGCCGACATGGCTTATCCGGAGGTACGCCAGCGCGTTCGCAGTGCGATAGAGGAATATTTCAAGCTGGAGCTCGGCAGACCGGAGATACTCAACCGAATCGGCGAGAACATCGTGGTGTTCGATTTCATCAGACCGGAAGCGGCGGCGCAGATACTTCAGTCGCAGGTTCAGCGCATTCTGTCGCAGCTTTCCGCGGACAGGCAGATAACCGTGACCCTCTCGGACGGCGCGTATTCCGTGCTTCTGGAAAAGGCGCTCGGGAACCTCGGCAACGGCGGACGAGGAATAGGCAACATCGTTGAGAATCTGCTGATAGACCCGCTTTCGCGCTATATGTTCGACAACGGGATTTTCTCGCAGGCAGAGATAGAAATTACCGCGATAAGGGCAGACGAAATGCCGGTATCGCTTGAATGCAGGAGCAGCCATGAAAATAAGTGCAGTGACCCGGTGTGGCTCGGGAAAGAATAACAGCGAGGACAGAATAATCATCGGCGGACGTATCCTCTGCAACGAGGAATTCACCGGAGAAGTCCCGCCCTGCGTTATCGGGATAGCGGACGGAGTGGGCGGCAACGCCGGCGGGGATATCGCGGCGCAGTTCGTCTGCGAGCGGCTTTCGGAGTGCGCTACGGATATGGACGGCTTCGCCGGGGTGAACGCGGCTCTGCTGGAGTTCGCGCGGAAAACTCCCGGCAAGGAGACTATGGCTTCCACGTTCTCGGGGATATTCCCGGGCGGGAGGGCGCTCCACATCGGGAACACGCGTATCTACGCAGTCCAGGGCGGCTACCTCAAGCAGATCACCGAGGATATGACGACCTACAATTACCTGCGTTCCCTCGGGAGATTCGAGGAGGCGGAGCACTGTGCAAAAAATGAAATTACCGCCTGCTTTGGAGGCGGTAATTCATCTCTGTTTAAGCCGGTTGTCATTGACAAAACTTTCAAAGGAAAGGTAGTCATAACATCAGATGGCGTTCATGATCATGTGGAACTTGATTTGCTGGAAAACATCATTACATTGTCAAGTGATGATTTATCCGCTTGTCATAGTATTGTTCAATCGGCTGTAAACAAAGACTCTGAGGACGATTTAAGCGTTGCTATTGTTAATTGTTTTACTTGTTTATAAAATAAAATCTTAACCATAGCAAAATGCTGCATCTCTTGTGAAATTGCACCGAAAAAGATTTTATTTAGCACATGTATCTAATTCTTTTTTTAGATGTTCAATTTCCCACCTATTCTTTTGGCATAGGGACTTGTTGTCTATATTTAATGCCTCATCAACAATTTCTTGTGCCTTTTTAATGTAATCTAAAGAACAGGTGTTATTAGCGATATGATGAAATTTAATTGCTCTTTTAATAAAAGATACAATATGAATATTTCTTCGTTTGTCGCTTCTACAACATGTGTAGAGTATACTTAATGCTTCTTCAAGCTGAGCCTTAGCTTTAGATTCAATATTAGCATCAAAATAAATCTGTGCATATGTACTGTCAATAGAAAACCTATTATAATGCGCAAAATTTTTGGCCTTGTCAATCCAATAAAACGATAAAGTGAATTCTTTTGCTTTTGAAAAAAACAGAGCAGCCTGTTGATAAATATACTCTGAATCGTCTTTTCCTGAACAAAGATTATAAAATTCTTCACCCGCTACCAGATCATCGTCGTATGCAATTTGCGCTATTTGGGCATCATATGCAGATCGCCTAAATTTATCATATTGACATATCTTGTATTGAGGAACATAACGCGTGAAATCCTCTAATACTTCTCTAAAAAACGGATCTCCCTTTGGTATGGATGAAATTATTTTTTCAGCAAGGACACGGGAACGACATGTAAAATAATCTTGATCATGATAAAAAGAAATATTATCATCTGTCAACGTTTTTATTAATCCACCGACCCTTTCAATTATTGCATACATTTCTTTCCACGAATATAGGTCATCTCCCAAAAATGAATACAGCATATCAAACGAGCATGGAACGCCGCATGAATGAACGTAGCATACTGCCAGGAAAACTTTTGCAGCTTCTTTATCCTGATTAATAAATTGTTTTATAAAGCCAAAGTCTGTAGGTTTTATAGTATTAACCATCAGATTGAGAATGGTAGGATCCCTCATGACATTTTTCATGTTAACATATTGTCTTTTTATGTCTTTGGGAATTGCTTCAATGATTTTTTGTGCATCACTTTGTTTCAACTCGGTTACGTCGACTAATTTTGCGTTATAACAAGATATTTTATGATATTGCCGTTCATAATTAAAATCTCTATCGACTAGGATTCCTTGTATGTTTTTAGCCTCTAATATCTTGCAAACGGCATTAGTATCTCTAAAACAATTATCAACAAATAATAAGGTCTGCGCGCCATCAATCAGTTGTATATATGTTTCAATATCTGCTAAAGATGGTGCTACCATATAATGAATTGTTCTTTGTGCATCTAATTCTGAATTTAGTTCATAAGCAACTTGCATCAGAAGTGTTGTTTTACCGGAACATTTAATCCCCGTAATAAATACATCGTCTTTTGAAGCAATGGAATCCATTAATTGAGTAAAATATCTTGTCTTGGGTATTGCTTTAGAATAAATGTGTGACCATAGAGGCGTATATTCTTGGTAATATTTCTGAATAGAGTATTTCGTTAAGTTATCATCATTTTTAGGCAAGCTATATGTATTTAACTGCTTTTTACTAGTTTCGCTTATTTTTTTATAAAATAATTCTGATATAACTGTGCTTTGTTCTTGAATATATGTAAGCATTTCGTCTGTGTCGCCAATTATAATATTAAATCCCAATTCTTCAAGATAATCAATGTTTTCTGCTGTTGCTGCAGTATCGTAAAGTAGCATCCATTTCTGAATATTTTTGTCAAAATCGTTATTTGTTCCATACATTGCTTGAATTGGTCCAGGATCTTCAAAGTTCCATCCCCAAAACAAAATGGGATTTTTTGAAGCATCTTTCGCAAGATTTCTCCAAGAACGCCGGTTTTCACTACATGAAAAAGCAGAGGCTAATTCTATTGTTCCAAAAACAAATTCACAATTTGGAACTCTTACACATCCGTGTAGAGGGTAATAGTTAATAGCAAAATCATTCCCATAATCTGACCCCTCCATCATATTATGTAATTTTTTCTTAGTATCTGACTCATAAATTTTGAAAAACAAATCGTCTATATTTGTAGTAAAAATGCTTTTAATATTAATTCCCTTGATGCAATCATAAATGTCTTTATAGGAAGAAACACTAAACCTATCATTCATAAATGAATAAAAAGATGATTTGTCATTTTTAGTGATTTTTGTACATGCATTAGAGAGTTTGCTATAATCCTTCACATAATTATAGCGCTTCTTTAATTCATCTAATAAGGTATTGCCTAATGGAAGAGCTTCATTATCCTTGTCATATGAATAAATCGAAAAACCTGCTCCACAAAATAGAGTAATACCTTTAACAAGTGCTTGATTAAACAAATCCTTACAATCAAATCTTTTCATTTTGTATTTCCCTTTCAAATTAATAATTGCTAGAAGTGACATTGGTTTTATGATACCACAAATTACATGAAATGTCAATAGGCAAAAGCAAAATTGTAATAGATCAAATATAGTCAACATATTGCCAAAATAATATGCGTATTTAAACCTATTTAAGTGTCGCATTACATTATTAAGCTTTTATTTTATCATTTCATCAAGAATCTCCTCATATTTCTCGACAGCAAACGGATCCGGCTCAAACGGCAGAATCATCACCTCATTCAGATTGAGCATAAGGAACTCCTTGTTCTTCTCGACCGCCGTCTTGTCCGAGAAATTCACTGCCACGGTGTAGTTCACGCTGTTCAGCGGCTGCTGAGCCATGTATATCATCGGGAGTTCGTTCCACGACGTGCCGCCAATAATGAACACCTTATCGAACGAATCAAGCTTCAGCTCGGAAGTGGGCAGACTGCCGTAGTCGTAAATCTGGACGTTGTACTGCTTCTCCGGCTCGGTCAGAGCGGTGCAGATATCAATGCCGTTTATCGTGTAGATACCGTTCTGATCGGTGCCGCCGTAATACTCGTTCATCATCTCGAGCTGCGGAAATCCGCGCTTGTTGGCGCAGACCACAAGGCTCTCTCCGTCACGGCTCTTGAAATATGCCGCAAGCCGCAATGCAAAGGTCGTTGTGCCTATTCTGCCCTGCGCTCCCACGACAGCTATGCTGATATTCGACTGGGAGTAGCGGGGCTTTTCTTTTTCCTTTTCGGCAATTCTGGCAGCTTCACGGGCTTCTGCAAATGCGTCAAACGACTTGTCGAAGCGCCGCCATTTCTTCTGGGAAAGCCCCTCCGTAATGCACTCTTTCAGGTCCTGCGTCATCATGGATATGTTGGTTTTCTCGTCAACATCGGGGTAATTCGCAACGATATTCGTTATGCCGTTATGCACCAGCTTGTCCAGAATTTCATCACCGGGATAGCAGTTATCGGCGTAAATAACGATGTTTGCGTCGGATTTCTGATAGTATATTCCGGCGCAGAGGTTCACGAATTCATCGCCCTGTTCCTTGAATGCGGACAGGTCAAAGATGAAATGCGACTGATAGAGATACGTCTTTAAGTCGCGCTTAAGAAATACAGCAAGCGACCAGTCCTCGCCGATTATTTCCCGTGGAACTGCTCCCAGTTCGGAGCATATTCTGCGGAGGATTCCGGCGTTTTCTTTTCTGGAAATGAGTAATGGGTTAAGCATGGTTGAGTTCCTTTCTGGTGGTTATTTGCTTTTCAGCGTGGATTGATTGACTTTTTTGGCTGTTTGTGGTATAATAATCTTATCGATATATCGGAATTGGGAGATGAAATATGAAATATAAAAACGTATATTTTATAAACGGAACGGCATATGCGGGCAAATCAACTATGGTAAAAATGCTGTCTGAAAAATATCATGGAATTGCATGCGAAGAAAACTATCATGATGTACTGATTTCAAATCTGGATAGCAATCAGTACCCGGGCTTGACATATACAAGAGATTTGAAAGACTGGGCAGATTTTGTCAGAAGAACGCCGGATGAATATGAGGCATGGATTGAAGAAACTACAAAAGAGTGCGCTGTTTTAGAGCTGCAAATTCTTGATAAGTTATCCAAACAAGGAAAAATGATATTTGTGGATACAAATATCCCAACAGATGTTTTATCCGAAATATCAGATAAAGACCATGTTTTAATTATGTTAGCTGATCCAGAAATATCTGTTAATCGTTTTTTTGAACGCCCAGATAAGGAGAAACAGTTTTTGTATCAAATATTGCTGCGTGAGGAAAAACCTGATGAAGCAATAGAAAATTTCAGAGAATGCTTAATGCGTGTTAATTCAAGGGAGAAATATGAACATTTTTTGAATTGCGGTTTTAATGTAATTAAAAGAGATGATGATAGAACAAAAGAGGAAACCTTGTTATTGGTGGAAAAAACATTTAAATTGTAGTTTATCGCTCCTTACCAACCGCATGAATCGTCCCAAACAGCTCCTCGCTCATACCCGTGCGGAACCCCTTGAACCAAAGCCGCGGATTAGCCGCAGCACCGATATCCTTTGCGCTTGGACCGCAGTAGTAATGCGTACCCTGCGGCGGTTCGGGTCGAGAAACCTCCCCGGACATGAAGTAGGTCTTAACGCCGACGTGCGGAACACACTCGTCACGGTTCAGACTGTGCCGCCAAAGCCCGGAATCGTACCGGCCGCTGTAATATCCTTCATGGGAGTACCCCACGATGATATCCCCGAAATCAAGCGAACTGCCGATATCAGCGTCCTCAAACTCCACCTCGCTGAGGCAGGTGAACTCCAGAAAAAGCGTTATCGTTCCAGCGTTCGAAACGCCGTCAATTGACGGGAACGGAAATCCGTAGTCCGCTTCAAACTGGTCTGTGTCGATGATGTACGCCAGCGTGACGGCGCTCCGGTTGAACACTTTGGAATTGGTGTCGTTTGCGATATCCTGCTCGTCCATGTTCCAGACATCATAAACATAGATATCCTGAATACAATCGCCGCAGTCCAGCAGATCCGCATGGACTGCGGTTTCCTCTTTCAGCGCCAGCGTAATTCCTTTTTCGGGAACTCCCATGTCCTTTTTGCCGTAGGTGTACTGGTGAAACTCCGAAACCTCTCCGCACTGCGACAGAATTCCGTTTCCTCCGGGCGCAAGCTCGGAACTGCTCACTGGCAGGTCAAAGAACCCCTCGAAATACACGAACAGCGCCGCCTGCACCATTCCGTCAAGTGAAATTGTACGCTCGTCCTGCGGGATTTCCGCTTCGTCAAGCGCCATTTCAATGGTAAGCTGGGACTGCTCGACGTACTGTTTCAGCTCCTCGTCAATTCCGAAAATGTCCTCCCAGATATCCGAACCCACGGTTTCCAGCGTTATCGAGAGCTTGTCAGAGGTGCGCTCCGTGGAGATTTTCACAGCGCCGTCAATGCTCGCCCCCTCGATAATGGATTTCAGATTTGCCATGCGGAACAGATCCAGATTTACCGCGCCGCGCCCGTCAACCATACCCTGCCATGCGCCGTTCAGATAGTCCTGCGCTTCTTCGGCAGTTTCGGGAATACCGCCTACCGCCTGCTCAATCTGCGTTTCAATATCCGGTGCCTGATTCTGCGTTACGGCAGTGAGATACTCCCGGCTCTGACATATATTGTACATCGCAAGAAATTCCGGCAGGTACACCTCACCGCCGCCGATGCAGGTGTATTCCACGGTCTGTGCGGAACCGTCCGGAGAGGTCACGACCAGCGTCTGGCGGTCGGCTGGCTTTTCGTCAACCGTTATCTCCTCGAAAGAGTAGCTGTACGCCGGCATTTGCTCCATTGCGCGGTTGTAAAGAAACAGCTTCACCGCGTCCGGATAAGCGGAAATGCCGTCGATTCCAGTGTCGTCCGTAAAGCGGATATTCCGGATATCCGAAAAGGAAAGCTCCGTTTCGTAACCAGAAATGAAGCTGTCAAAGGCTTCTTCCGTGGTTATTTCACGGAGCTTTTCTGCGTAATTCAGCATTATTTCCTGCGCCTGCCGGATTTCCTTTTCATCATATAAAATCAGGGAGCTGTTGTCGAAATTGTTCGCGATAGTGGCTTTGGAGAGGTTCACCGAAAATTCCGGCATGAAGTCGTAGACCTCGCTTTTCACATCGGAATTTATCTCGCCCTCGATACCGCCGAAAACCTCGGAAATGCTGGTCCGATAATAGTTCCAGTGGTTTCGCAGATCGTTGTCCTGTGCAATGCTGAGAAGTCCACTTATAAGCCCGATGAACACAATGAAAATCAGCATTATCAGTCCCAGCGAAAAGAACAGGATATACAGCAGAGTTTTGCGGACTTTCTCGTTTCCCGCCAGCTCTGAGGCTATTAAAATCAGTTTCGGATTTACTGCCATGTTTTCCTCCAATAAAAAAACAGCCGGGAATAATCTCGGCTGCTGAATATGATATTGTTACAATCCATGTTTTGTTCGCCTGACCTCTGCTTCAAGATATACCTGATTATCGCTGCGGGCGGAAATAATGATAATTTTCATTACATTTCCGACTATTTCTACCTTGTAGACCACCCGTATTCCTATCTTTCTGAATTTGATTTTCATCAATCCGGAAAGATTAGTTCCTCCGAGATTGCCAAGCGGCTTGCCATAACCACCCTGAAAGTCCGGTAAAGGATTCTGGCTGACTTTTTGTATTCCCTTTAACACCTGTTTTTTGACGGAGCCGTCAAGGTCGTTCAGGTCTTTTTCAGCTTCTTTCAAGAATTCGATGTTCCAAGTCATTCGATATCCGGCTCCTCTGCGTCGTCAAGGTCAGCCTGAGTGATTCCAGCGTTCTTCATCACGTCGTCAAATGATACGGTTTCAGAGGATTTCGCCATACGATTCTGGGCTTCTAGCGCAAGATAATGATCCTCCGCCATTTCAGAAAGCCTGATATATTCCTCCGGTGAAAGAATCACCGCCGCCGGGACATTGTTTTTTAGTACAATGAGCTGTTTTTCATTCGTAAGTCTGTCAAATATTTTGGAAGCCTGACCCTTGTTGAACTGAGTTATCGGAACAAGGCTGTTCAAAGTGTTATAAGCGATTGACATAATATCACCTCCGCACTTATATTATACTCATTCATCAACAAATTGTCAAGTGAATATATCAACAAATTCTGCTATCTTCCGCCGCCGCGCCCGAACATTTCAAGGCGCTCATCGCTCAGCACGAACCGCACCTTTGCCGCCTGCCTGCCGACTTTCATCAGCGCCATTCCGCGCTGTCCGGAGGAAATCAGCTCTGTCTGGGAATCGTTCAGGTCGAACAGCTCTGCGGCTTCTTTCAGCGACTGTCCGTCCATTGAAAACAGCAGTTTGTAGGTCGGCAGGTCAAGCACCGACTGCCCGTAAAATTTGACTTCCGGATCGAGAAAATCGTTGGTTGACTGCGTTCCCACGACAATGCTTCCCTCGTATTTCCGGGCGCGCTTTTCTGCATTTTTCAGGAACTCCAGCGACTGCGGACAGCGCGGGTCAATCATCGTCCAGCACTCGTCGGCTATCAGTATTATGCGCTCTTTGCGGTCGCGGGTTATCTGCTCCCAGCACCACGACAAAACGTTGAAATACTGCGCCGCCAGCACCGTTCCGGACATCTGTATTAGGGATTTCGTGTCCAGCACTATAAATCCGCTGGTGGGATTTATGGTCGTGTAACCGTTCCAGAGCAGGTGGTCTGCGCCGTTTGCAGCTCCCTCCAAGTAGGTTTTGAGGTCCGCGTAACATTCTGCGTTCCTGCCGCCGGATTCTGCTTTTCGGGAGATGAGGCTGTACAGGTCGCTTAAAATCGGGAAGCGTTCCGCTTTCATGCCGGAAACATCGGTTTCCCATGTGATCCCGAAAGAAAAATACAGCTCCACAAGCGACTGGTCGAGAACAGCCCGCAGGCGGTCGTCCATTGACGGTATGTACAGCCGGAAGAACGTCTGCAAGGTTTTCAGATGAACGGCGAGGTCGCCTATGCTGTCCTTTTTCACCGGGTCGGAATTATCGTCCACGTCAGGCGGGACAGGGCGTATCTGGAGCGGATTTATCAGCCCGCCGCGCCCTCCGGCAACGTCTATCCACGAGCCTTCAAACAGCGGATTCAGGCACATATCCTTGTATTCGCCCTCCGGGTCAATGACGATTATTTTCGTGCCGCGGGCGTACTCCGAAGCGATTATGTGCTTTATCGCCGTGGATTTTCCGGAGCCGGAGCCGCCCACTATCGTCATGTTGCTGTTGGGGCGCTGGCGGTTTCTTATCCACGGGTCGAGCAGTATCAGCCCGTCGTTGGAATCCCGTCCGAGATAGAAGCCGCCGCTGTCCGTGAAGCTCCCGCTTGCGAACGGAAAACCGCCGATTATGTCGCCGACTAGGTATTGCCGGGCGTTTTCCTCGCGGATCTCCGGAATCTGCGGATAGGTCGGCGAAAGGTGCTGGTAGGATTCTTTCTGCTGGTTCGCCATAATGCGTATCTTACAGCCTATGACGTTCGCAGTATTTTCAACGCGTGTGCAGCGGTTGTTGAAATCCTCCTCGTCCCGGGACAGCACCATGATGGTGATATCCCACACGCCCATGCTTTCGTTGCCGCTGTCCATGCGCTGGAGGGCGGTTTCCTGACTGAGCGCGGCTTTCTCGCACCTCATGCGCTCTTTCGGGTCTTTTGTACCTGCCGCCTGCCCTCGGAACATTCGGATTTTCCGTGACAGGTCGTTTATCGCTTCGGCATTGTTCCGGGGTTCGTAATTTATCGTGACTATCGTTCCGGGAATGTTCGTCAGCTTCGACAGCCAGCCGTATTCCACCTCGGTCGGGAGCATGAAAATACCATAGATCCGGCAGTAATTCTCGCCAAGCCGGAGCTTATTCATTCCGAATTCAATCCCGACCGGAGTAATGCTCGCCTGCAAAGCCGCATTAACCGGAGCTTCGATTTCCGTTTTCTTTTTGACCATCGTGTTTCCTTTCGTTTACACAGCCAGAAGCGCAATGGCTTCGTCGATGTTCGTGCTTTCAATATGGACATAAGCCGGATTGTTCACCAGATTGCAGAGCCGGACTATTCCGCTGCGGCCAATAAGTTCCGCGCCTACCCCGCATTCGCTCAGCTTCTTTGCGATATCCTGCGCCGCGGAGGTGATACTGCGCTCGTCCGCTTTCTGAATGCTGTCCCAAATTGCAATGTAGTACACGCGCTCCGTGGTTTCGCCGGAAACTACCATGTTCGCAAGGTACCGTGCGTCAGACAGCAGGAGCTTTTTCCTGCCGCCGACCGCTTGTTCCGCAAGTTCGCTGTACTTCTGCAGGGATTTTGAAATGTCCGCCGGACGGCTCACTCCGCTGAATTTATACGGCCGCCGAACCAGCGAAAGCGCCGCGGAAACCTGCCGGCAGAGCGCTTTCTGTTCCTGCCGGCTCAGGAGTTCAAGACACACGCCGTCCACCTTGAGGTAGGCGAAAATGTACCCGTCGTTGGTGTAAAGGCAGTTTTCGCCGAGGTCGCGGGCGTTCACGAATTCCTGCGCCGTTTCCTGCGCTTTGCGTTCACGCTCGGCGGATTCTTCCTCGCTCCGCTTGAAACTGCGGCGGTTCTCGCTTCGCCTGAACCACCAGAGAAACCCGCCGCAGAGTGCCAGAGTTACTAACGCTATTGCTATCTGCATTGTTTTTTCCTTTCCGATATTTATTTCTGACAAAAGAAAAAGCACGGCTTTGATACCGTGCTTGTGGTTATTGTACTGTATATTACTTTTTATGCAATAGGTTTAAGGGTCATTGTTTATCGAACAAGATTATTCATAAATCAACACCCTGTCCTTTTTGATTCTGCGTATAAATCGACGTGTAAGAGGATCGCTTATACTACGGTGAAGATCCTCTGCGTTGACGATATCAACTTCTTTGCCAAGACCTGCGGTGATGTCACTGTAAAGCGCCCCGAAATCAAAAAGGTCTTTTCCCTCAAAGCCCTTTAGGAGAATATCAACATCACTGTCAGAGCCTGCTTCATGCCTTGCGTATGAACCAAACACCCATGCCTGAGAAACTCCATATTTTCTTAATATAGGGACAAGCGAGTTTTGTATCTCGTTCAGCGAGTAAACCTTGTCAGTCATGATATCACCCTCCTTGTCGGCTTTTATTCTTGATTATATTATACATCATTGCCAGAGTTTTGTCAACAGCACATATACGATGTTCAGAACTTCGCCTGCCACTGCGACCGAACGTCCAGCGACATCTCGATCGGCGGCAGACTTTCCCATGCAAAGCGGTACGGAATACGCACCACCAGCGTTCCGGAAACCGCATATTTCTGCGCCGAATCGGTATCCGACGGAGCAAGCGCCGCCGGCTCGACATGGAAGCTCACCGACACGATTTCGCACTGCATTATCTCCCCGGCGTTCATAGCTCGGCTGAGGTAAGTGCGGATATATCGCTCGTTCGCCTTGCTGCTGTTCACCCAGCGGAATCCGTTGTAACGGTAGCTTGCGGCGTGGCTTTCTCGGATAGGCTGGTACATCTCGGAGTAATTCTCAACGCACATTGAGATTATAGAATCCTCAAACTTGTCGCGCACTGCGCCAGCCTGAATATACAGCCGGATAACCTCAAAAACCGCCACGCCTATGAGAAGCACGCATATCATCAGCACGCTGGTTATGACGTAGGAAAAACCGCTGTTCGCAAGCATTCGTTTTTTCAGGCGCTTCATTTCCAGAACACCTCGCTTGTTCCCTCCGCCGTGGCTGAAATGGTTATCGGGGCGGTATTAAACACGAAAAAGCTGAAATCGTAATCCGTGGAAACGGTCACGCTGAACGTCCTGCCTATCTGGATATTACCGTTTGCTGACCATGTTACCGTGGGGGCAAGGTCTGGGTGGGATTCGTTCAGGCGGTCAAGCCGTGCGGTCGTTTCCGTGCCTATGCGCCCGGCGATTTCAGCTTCGCGGCAGAGTTCGTTTGCGTAGGAATTGAGCGTCATTTTCGTGATGAAAACCGGGGCGATTTTAATCACTCCCGCCAGTAAAATCATGATTATCAGAACGGCAACGGACACATCTATGTACCCTTCACCACAGGTTGATTTAAGCCGTTTAAGAAGATTATTCATGTACCCTCCTTAACCGAACAGAACGCCCATGTTGCTGAGAAGCTCCCAGCCAAGCACCACAACATATAGTAACATCATGCTCATCATCAGGAAGAAAGACAGCCTGTGTACCTTTGGCGGAATTTTCAGCGCGATATTCCGGAGGTACTGTTTCTGCAATTCCGAGAAGCGTATCGCGAGGGTTTCCCAGTAAACCGAGGTGTCGTCGCCGCGTATCATCTGAATGAATCCGCGGCAGACCTCCGACAGATTCGTACTGCCGATACGCCCCTCGAATCTGGTTATTGCGGCTTCGTAGTTGCCGGTCCGCATATCCGCTATGGTTATCTCGATTTCCTCGTTGAGATACGGCGAGAAATTGTCCTTGTGGCGCTCCAGAATCGAGATTACGTCATGTGACATCTGGATTTCCTGGGATATCGCGTAGACGAAGCGCGGCAGGTCGAATTCTATCTGCTTCCGCTTTTCCTTTATGCAGGAATCCACTTTCTGCTTCTCCTGAAAATACATCAGCACCGCCAGCACGATGACCAGCAGTCCGATTATCGGCAGGAAAAAGAAGAACGGCACGGACAGCAGCATTATTCCGGCTGAACGTACCAGCGCCCTCGCTGTGAACAGCTCCGGGGACATTGAGATATTCGCGATTTTAAGGCTGTCCGCAAGCTCCTTTTTCTTGAATTCGTTCAGCCGTATGAACCGTGAAACGAACAGCGAAATGTCGTTGTAGGTGTTCTTGAATCCGGCGGCGGTGGGGCGGTTCCTTGCGGCGACCGCCTTTATAGCCTTGGTAGTGCGGCTTGACGGAACTTTCAGCAGAACAAGCGCAAAGTTGTAAAGCCCGGCGGCAAACAGTCCGCAGACCGCCGCCAGAGCCGCATACAGAGCTATATTATAGATACTCATGCGTCACCTCTTATACTGAATGGGCTGGGTGTACTTATACGCCAGAATCACCGTCACGATAACGACTACCGCCACAATGCAGTTCACGACCTGCCCGAATATCGTATCGAAAAGTACGCTGAACCAGTCGGCGTTGATGAAATATAATATAGGGTAGTTTGCCAGCAGAATGAACACCATCATTATGTGTTCGCGCCGGGGACTCATCAGCATATTGCGGAGTTCAGCGTTGACTATCCGGATATCCGAAAGCCGCGCGGTTATCGGCTGGAGCGTCTTTTTCAGCGTAACGTTGTCCTGACACTCGATAAGGCTGTCGCACCATTCGTGGAACACCTCGTTGTTTATTTCGCCCTTCAGCTGTTCAATTGCGAGCTTCACGTTGGAATTTATGAGCTTAGTCTGGGTGAGGAATTTCCGGAAAGCCTGCTGTACCGGGGGATTTATGTAGTCTATGGACTGCTCCACGGCGTAGATTATATCATCATTGCTGACGTAATTCGTGGTGATTATCGACAGAGCAGTTTCCAGCTCCTCGGAAATCCTGCGGTTGTAGTTTGCCAGAAGCATATTCACATACGCATACGGAAGCACCACGCATATACCCGAAAATATGGGTATAAGTAGCAGATTCTGGAGCAGTGCCGCAAGCAGAAATCCGGCGCATATTCCGATAAGCGAAACGGAAATCAGCAGTGAGAATTTGTTCTCGGAGTGGGTCGCGGTCAGGGCGCTGCGGATGTTCATCACAGCCTGCTGGAGCCGGCTCCTGCGGACTTTTCCCTGCGCCTTTGCGACAAGGTATTTCAGGCTCCTCTGCCGGGAAAGCAGCGACATGATGTCCTGCGTCATGACTTCCGGAGTAATTCCGAGAAGCACCACGATACCGCCGGACATAAGCAGAGCACCGAAAAGATATATCAGCCTGTCCATTATCTCACCTCCGAAAATCTGTCAAGCACGTCGTTGGGAACGCCGTTTTCGTGCATACGCTCCCGGAGTTCCTTTGAAATGGGGTTCACCCGGACGAAACGCCCGTCTATTACGGTTTTTCCGTCAACAATGCGCTCGGAATCCACTCTGTACTTCCAGAGCGTTTTTGTGAACACCTTGCCATTTTCATCACAGCCTAGGCACTCGGCGATCTCCATGATGTGGCGCTTTCCGTCATCCAGTTTTTTTAGGAATACCGCCAGCGGAAACGCTTCGGTGACGAACGAAATCAGGGTAGGATACGGCGTTGAATGCTTCTGCATACACAGCGTTGCAAGTCTGGGATAGATACCCTGTACGCTGGAGGCGTGGGTCGTTGTGAGGACGGTGTGTCCGGTTCGCGCGGCTTCCTGCGCTTCCCATGCTTCTTCGTTCTTCATCTCGGCAACGCATATCGCGTCAGGGTGCATGGTAAGGCACTTTGTGAGCAGGTCCTGCATAGTCACACAGCGGGTGGGATCGTCGCTTTCGTAGGTCACAAGGTGTACGACGTTGTTGATTTTTTCGCCGTTTTCATCACGCTTAACAAGGTCAAATTCGCGAACGGATTTTTCGATGGTGATAAGCCTGCGGTGATCTGGAATGTTGCTCATGATATCCGCCATAATTGTGGTTTTTCCCGAGCCTGTTGCGCCGGCGTACACCTGAGAAATTCCGTGAACAAACGATATCGCAAGGAACTCGTAAATTTCCTCGGTGCACATTTCGCTCTCGATGAACTGCTGTTTTGTTATCTTGCAGGGATTTACGATTCGTATGGAAACCGAAACTCCCACCTCGTCGCCTACGATGAGAGAATGTATAGCCGAAATTCGGATATTCTTGTCGAGGTAGCCGGTGACCAGCGGTCTGGAAGCGTCGAAAACCAGCTTGTTATTATGGAGCATACGCCGCACCACGTCAACCGCGTGCTGTGCTGAAGAAAAATGCTCCGAATACTTGTACTGCTGACCTTTGGACGGGATTATCTGAATATCGTCCCAGGAATTTATGTTTATCTCCTCGATGTCCTTTCGGGCGAGAAGCGGCGTCAGAAACGAGTATTCCGCCATTTCAACGTAAAGACGGTCTGCTGCTTCGGCGAGATTCATGTGCGGGACGTAGTAATTGTGGTCCTTCATGTACTGCTTGATGAGCTGGCGCATTGCGTCTTTCAGGTCGGAATCAAACAGCTTGTTGCCGCAGGCTTTGGACATATAGGACTGCGTTTCACGGAGAAGCGCTTCAAATCCTATCATTATCTTTGCGACTTCCTTGACGTTTCCGGAATCCGCAACGACTATCCCGCCCTTTTCATGCTTGGCGGGCTTTTTTACGAGATTTCTGAACGGATTGTTCATGCTCAGACCTCCTTTGTGACAAGCTCCGCGAGGGATTTTATTGTAGTATTGTAAGTGCGGTCGTCCACTGCTTTTGTCAGCAGGGTGCCCTGATTGAGGTACTCGGCGGCTTTCGGGCAGTAGGGTATCGTGCCGGAGATTCGCCCGAGCGCGTTTTTCATTGCGGCTTCGTCCTGCTTTATCGTGGAATTCAGCGACATGAGCCGGATAAAGTCACGGTAATTGTACTGCTCAGATTGGAGGATAGGCTCCTGCGAGCCGTCGAATACAAGCCCGTTGGTGTCGCAGGTGAGAAGCTCCACAACGTGCGTGGCGTTGATTAACGCCTTGGCAGTGAGCTTGCTGTTTACGATGTCAGAGGTGCAGTCCACGATTATCTGCGCGCCCATCTGCTGGCGGAGCTGAATGAACAGGTCGTCCATTCTGTCCGGAGATACGACCGCGTAGGAATTGCTGTTCTCGCGGATATTGTAGGACAGTATCCCGATTTTGTCAGTCGCCATGAATATATTTTTGAGAATCACGTCACGGTCGAAATCCACGGCGGAAAGCGCCTTTCCGAGCGAACCGCTGAACTTGCTCTCAAACGGCACTGCAATGGGCAGAAGCGGCTTTATGGTGCTTGTTCCGACTATCACGACATTGCTCCCCCTTGAAGCAATGCAACGTGCCAGCGAAAGCGCAGTCGTGGTTTTGTAGCTCCCCGGACTGCCGTAAACTGCGATGATGCTGTTATCCATTGCTTTCCTCGCTTTCTGACGTGGGTTCGGGGGTTTCTTCGGGTTCAGAGGTGCCGTCAGCTTCCGCCGTGGATATTTCTCCGGTGAGAAGCTCAAGCTGGGCTTTCAGGCATTCTGCCTTTAATTTCTCGTCGCCTCTGGTGACGAAAACCGCATGGAGCGAGGTGTTCTCGCATTCCGCAAGCCGTAGAGCCTGCGCCCTGTCCTGTAAAATTATCGTCACAGTCGCGTAAAGGGACTGGCCGCCGCTGTCCTCATCGTCTGCGTTGACCTCACCGTCGCGGTAGGTGTCATCGGAGCCTTTATCCGAGGTGGTCGCAAGCACCTCCACATACTGGAGTTCCTCGTAGATCTGCGCCTTGTCGTCCTCGTCAACGGAAACGATCTGGATAATATCTCCCTGCTGGAGCTTTCCGGAAAGTCCGTTCGCAAGCGACCTCACGGTGACTGACATTGCGGTTTCGTTCGGCTTGAGCTGACGGAGCAGACTGTCCGAGGTGTCTATGGAATCCGACAGTTTCTTGTCCGTGAAGCTGTCACCGGCGAACATTGCGGAAACTGTATACTTCCCGATTATCTGCCTAGGGTCGTTCTGCATATCTGCCGGGAGGTTCAGTGTGCCGACCTCAACGGCTTCCAGCATTGCGCCGGTTATCTGAACGCCCTGCGGAATGTCCTGTTTGAGCCGGATTATCTTAGTTTTGCTTGAAAGTATAGAATTGAAAAGCGGCGAAATTCCAAAGCATAACCCTATTGCCGCAGCGATCAGGATTATGCCGATAAGAGTACGGTTTTTCAGCATTGAAATGCCTCCATAAGTAATATCGTTGCCAAACCTGCGCCGCACAAATACGGCGCAAGCGGCAGTCGTTTCTGATGTGTGATTTTTCCCGCGAGAACGGCGGCGGTCAGCGCGGCGGCAAGGGCGCAGTAAGCCGTGAACGCTCCCAGCGTCCAGCCGAAAGCCGCACAGAGTTTTACATCTCCCATGCCGAAGCCGTTCGTGATAATGCTGACCGCTGCCAGCGGGATAAGCAGTCCGAACAATCCCAGAATGCGCTCCGGAAACGGAACTGTGCTGACGAACGGACTTGCTAGAATAAGCACCACCGGGGCGCAGTTGGATATCTCACGCCGCTGTACGTCCTGCCGGGATATCCCGAAAAAGTAAACGCACAGCAGTGTGAATATCGTCAGCTCTGTTCCCACGGCGATTTGTAGACGTACCGAAAATTCTGCTGTGTGCGCCGGAATTTTATCATGTTTCCGATCTGCGTTACAACGGAAATTCGGGTGTATGGGTCCTTGCGGACCGCCATAATGCTTCCGGAAGCGCCTGTCATTATGCAGACGATGAGCGCGAGAAGCTGTCCGGAAAAGATGAGCAGGAGCGCTCCCAGCACCACGGAAGCCGCGCCGCCTATAAAGAACTGGCGAAGCTCGCGGCTCCCGAATCCGGGGAAATACTCCTGCTCCATTGTAAGTCCGTAGGGTATGATGATTTTGTCGTCCATGCGGTTCTCCTTAGTAACCAGAGCCGAAATAAAATATCAGCAGTTCTTTCAGCGGGAAAATAAGCTGTGCTATTACCAGCATTACCAGTGAATTTTTAATGCGCCTGCGGTAACGTCCGGATTCTTCTTCCTCATGCGTCAGCCGGACGGCGCAGAAGATTATCCGCATGAGAAGCCCGGCGGAGATTATGCCCTGCATACATACGCTCAGCGTGTTTATCGTGTCCATATCCCACCTACTTTGCAATGATGTTCTTCGCCATTGAAGCGATGTGGACCGTCTGTGAAACGGTCGTGCCTATCCTGCCGTCGCCGGTGGTGGGTACGAGAAATTCACGCAGTATCTTGGGCATGGAAATTGCGGCTATCATGCAGGCGATTCCCCAGAAGATATTTGAAGCGGAAATGATGGTCGCGTTCAGCATAAGCGACAGCCCGATCTTGCAGAGCATTATCTGCACGATGGTGGTCACGAATGCCTTTGTCATGCTGTAGATATCGTTCGTGATGAACAGCCGCAGGGTCGTCAGAGCCGCCGTATAGAACGAACCGCCCATCTTGTCAGGTGCCAGCTTTGCAATAGCCATGAGCTTTTTCGCTGGGTGGGAATCGGGCAGTTTATCCATGTATGCGTCAATGGGAAGCACCTTGTTAACGGTCTTACACATATTCGCAATGAAGTTGTAAACATTCGTGAGGTTCTGGAACTCCGGGTGGTTCTGATTATCGTAGACCACGCACATTACAGCCGCGGCAATTACGGAACATTCGCCGTTGGTCCAGATAGGCTCGGAATGGTCGTTCTTCTCGACCAGAAAGGTTACGAATTCCCAGACGCAGTTTTGCGCGTCGTCGATTCTGTTCTCGTTCACGGCGTTGATTATTGATTGAAGCGGATTGTATCGGTCGGACTTTTTCGGCGTATTGAAGTCGATGACGTGGACTTTGTAACCAAGCGTTTCAAGAAAGCTGTGCGTATAATGATACAGTTCTCCTTTGGGGTCATTTGCGACAATGCCCTCTCCGGCAAGCGCAAGAGCGCATATCGACTGCAATACCAGACATCGTGACTTACCACAGCGCGTTGCGCCGATAGTCAGCGTGTGGTAATCGTCCGTTATGCAGGGCAGGCGCTCCGTTCCGCGGGACATTTCTCTTGCAAGGACTATTCCGGCGCTGTCCGTGAGAGTCTGGTCTGCCTTTGGCGGATTGAATATTTCTCCGTTTTCGATGGCTCTGTATCGTTCTTCACCTATTGAAACCAGCCGGGAAATAAGCGGGTCGGCTTTGGAAATGCTGATATAGTCAAACGCCCTGCGCTTTATCTTATCCGACATGAACCATGCCGTTCCGTGCTGTCCCTGACCGCTTGGAACCGGGACAGAGATGTTATCCGTGACCTTGTATGTTTCGGTCTGATATGTCCGTTCGGCGCAGACAAAATACACCACGCAGAGCAGTACCACCAGAGCTTCCAGCAGAAGATACAGCTTTCTCGGCTTTTCTCCGCCGAATACGCCGGAAAAGATTGTTGAGAAATCCGTCAAATCTGTTGAAATGCTTCCGGTCGTGAGGACATCGTTTAGCACGCTGGCAAACAGCAGGGCGGTTATGCTCCCGACCACAAAAATGAAAATGCAGACAGGTATTCGGTATGGTATTTTCTTGCTCAATCAGCGCCTCCTTTCAAAGCCGTATGCCCTTTAGGGAATACAGCGAAACCGCGTCCAGCCGCCATTCATAAATAACAGCGCCGCCGTACATCTGACTGTAACCGGCGGCGGGATCATATTCATTCTGGCAGGAAACGGCGAGTATCAGCGCCAGAATGGCGGCTGACAGGAATTTCAGTTCTTCCATTACATACTCCATTGGTCGTCCGAAACAAGCCCATGTTCTTCGAGGGAAGCGTGATGTTCTATCTCGGTTTTGACCTGCGTGGACTGGCTCTGCACCTGCTCTCTGTCGCCGTTCACAAGCCCGGAACGGAACAGCTTTGTTTCCGATTCAGACAGCCCCTCAACCTTGCGAAGGGCGGCGGTGAGCATATCCAGAACTATCGGCGGCGAGTTTATCCGGAATCTGTCATTTTGGTCGGCGGGTATATTCGCAAGATAATCTGCCGTTTCCGGGGTAATTGATTGCTGGTCTGTCAGACGGTACTCGTTTGCAAGAACAGCCTTACAGCGCTCAATTCCGTATTCTTCGGCGGCTCTGGATATCAGTTCGGAGAACTTTTCCGGATCGTCCGTGATTTCTGGCAGATTATCCGAAATGAACTTTGCACATTCCGCCGTGTATTTATCGCTTATTTCGTAGAAACGCTCGCTCTGCTGTTTCAGAAATGATACGGCATTATTTGCGATAAGTCCCTCCTGCGAAAGCACTGCAGACTGCTCATGATCCTTTGAAAGATGGAGATGTCCGTTTACGCGCTGGAGCAGGTCTGCCGCGCCTTTTCCGGCTGGTTCGAGGTCGCGGCGGCTGGTGGTGTACTCAACGCCGAGCATGATATTTGTGCTTGACGGATATCTTCCGCAGCGTTTATAGAACTCCGAAACCGCTTCCAGAAGCGAAAGTCCGGAGGACATAGGCTCTGTGGCGGCATAGCCATTTTCTGCGTCTAAGCTGGTTACATAGAAATTAAAATCGCAGTATTTTCCGTGAGTGGTCATTCATAAATTCTCCTTTAGATATAAAAAGGCACAGCATAATTTAATTACGCTGTGCTTTAGTTGTTTGTTTTTTAACTGTCTCACCATGGGGCAAATACGACATCATTGTCCCCATTCATTTTCGTCATAGGATTCTGTTTCCATGCCACTTGCATTAAGAAGTTCCATATGTTTAAGTTCCTGTTCACAGAACAACTTCAGATGACTAATATCATCATGTGCAATGCTGAATATCATTTCAAAATCCACTTCGCCATATGAATGAGCAACTATATTCCTTAGCCCACGAATTTGCCGCCAGGGCATTTCAGTAGTACTTTGTCTGTATTCATCAGAAAGTTTTCCAGCAAGCTCTCCAATCTGAAGAATGCTGAGAGATACTGATTTTCGATAATCTATATCATTGATGAATGTATCCAGATTATCCCCGAACCGTAACATTGTTGTTTGTATTTCATTACAATACGATAAGATGTGCTCAAGGATTGACTTATTGCTTTTTGCCATAAATCTGAATACCGTCCTTTCTTGCATTCATCAATAGCTGCTTGGAGCTAACTGAAGCGTAACTTGCCGTTAATGCTCGTTCCGAAACAATGTCAACTGGCTTGTTAAAGGCGTCCTCCATATCGGAATAAACACCACCCAGTGCAAACATTCCAATAAGATTCTGATACGATATCAGCAAGTCAACATCGCTTTTTTCCGTAGCTTCACCCCGGGCATAGGAACCGAACAGCCATACCTTATCAATTCCGTATTTTTCAGCTATCGGCTTTACCGCAGCAGTTATCTCATCGACCGTATAGATTTTACCCATAACAACACCACCTTTCTAATTACAGTATATCATATTCAAAAAGAAAAATCAAGGCTTTGTCGGCGCGATGTGCCAGTCGTCATAAACGTTGCCATTAATGAATATCTGGTCTGTAAGCCTTACCGAAAGCTGACCAGCCGGACACCACACGTCGAAAACCTCGACATAGACGGTGTAGTTTTTCCTGTCCGGGAACCAGATCGGCGTGAAATGCACCCGGTCATTGTAAGTCGAATATTTATTCTTCTTGAAAACAAAACTGCCGCCCGATTTTTCAAGCAGGCGGTTGTAAAGTGTGGTGCTATGGCGGTTGTAGTTAAACTCCGGAAACAGCACGTTTGCGGTCTGGCTTCCGGTACAGTACTGCGTATCGCCGGAGAGGTGGGTGTCAACGCTTATCTGTATTCCATAGCCGGATTTCATGGTGTATTTTCCACTGGATTCGCTGTATGTGGCAGTTTTGCAGTAATCCGACGGGGATATCGCGGCTTCCGCCGACATGGATACCGAGTAGGTCACTTTTTCAAGCTGGATATCCGAGGTCGAGATATACACGGCTCCGGTATGGAAAGAACCTATCGTTTTTGAGGCGGTTTCGCTTGGGTAATACCGGTTATCCACGCCCCATTTGTACAATGTCACGTCTTGGTTTTCGGTTTCTGCGCCCCAGTACGGCGTTTGGCTGGAGGGATCCGTCATGCCGCCGGTTATGATTTTCACCCTGCGCCTGTCGTAATCAGAATCCTGCGACCAGCCTGCGCCTATCGACCATGTGTACCAGCTCAGTTCCTGTACACTGTCGCCGGAAACATATCCGGAAATTCGCTCCTGCACCGAGGACTGCGAATATATTCTCTGCCATGACGGCTTGGTGTCTGAAACAAGCGGGTCGGGCGGTGTGGATTCCTTGACCTTTGCGATATCCGCATTTATAGTCAGCTTGTCGCACTGGTTTCCGTCCTCGTCAAGGAGAAGCAGAGTATCCCGCTTGGATTCCAGCGTTATCACCACGGACTGCTCACGGCTCGGAGTATGCCACTTTATCCAGCCCATAGTTTCCTCGCCGCCGGCTGGGCAGGTTATCTCAACCGTGCCTGATTTCAGGGTAGAGCCGGATGTGGATTTAATTTTATATGCGACTGTTCCCTTGAACGAACTGCCGAGATTGATTTCATCGCCGTGCTTGTATGAACCGAGCAGTTTATACGGCGAAACATACGGCATATTCCCGTCCTCGTCCGGGACATTCGCGGGATTATCAACGAAAATTTTTATGCGGTCGTCCTCGTCAGCGTGTACTGTTTCAAGCTCGTCGGAGGTATATGCGTAGGTGTACGAAACGCCCGACTGGCTTCCGGTCACTTTGATAAGTTCCTTGTTTTCTTCTTTGAGCTGTTCATACATTTTCGGAGTATCGCCGCCGCTGTCAAATATGCTGAAAGAGGATTTACCGATGAACGGCGTATCACCGATATTCACCGCATAGAAAGACGTGTACACATCGGTGTCGGTGTGGTATTCCGCGGCGGCGGTGCCTTCCTCTACCTCGTCATCATTATCATCGTTGTTTCCGGTGAGAACGCCTATTCCCATACATCGGATAATGCAGGTGTCGCTGTTGTAGTTGGAATTTCCGTTGTAGTAGTCGCTTGTGGAAGGCGAATACACCGAAATTCCAAGGTCCTTGTTTTCAAGGAAAGCAGAGCGCGGAAGATTCGAGTGCGTCAGCGGTCCGAGAAGCGCACGGAGATTATTCGTGCTGTTCCAGACAGCAGTGAAGTAATTCTTCATGTACTTATTGAGCAATCCGCACTCTGTGGCGCTCATTGCCCAGTTCTGACCGTTGTATCTGAAATAGGCTACCGGCTCAAAGGCGATTTTGTATTTGCCCTGAGCAATGTCATCGTATGTAAGACCGCCCCCAAGCAGGCTTGACAGATGAACAAGGAACTCTTTGCTCCCAAGCAGATTTTTTATGGCTTCAAGATGACTGGTGTTATTAACAGACACAATATCTATATTAGATAGATCGGATATGTACTGTGATTTATATCCACCACCACTTGATGCTCTGGACATAACAGCGTTGTTAAACCGTGACATATCTGAGTCTGATACGCTGTTATATATATTGCTAGCATAGCTTAGCCATGTGGTTTTAGATATCAGTTCGTTCCCGTCAGAAAAAAACTGCACAGCAGATGCAGCAGCTATATTTGCATTTCCAGTAATGTCTATTGTATTAAACACTTTATCGTTAGTTTTAGCGTTATATACCGTAACACGAAGTCCCTCTGTATCGTTCAACGGAATGCCACTGTCTGTGTAGACTCCCCAGTAATTATTAGATGTACCTACTTTAAAATTTGTTCCATCGTCATTGCCGAGGTTTAATCCTGCAAAAGCTGTTGCTGAGCTAAATGTAAGAAGCATGAACAAAGCTACCAAGCGAATTATTGCTTTTTTCAGTTTCAATCAAGTCCTCCTATTCACAAATGAAATAGGTGCCTCATTGTGAGACACCTTTTTTGTGGTTATTTTCATATCAGTGAAGTATTATTTCATCTCCACCCTCGACTTCAAAAGTGGGGAACTCCTGAATATTTGGATTGCCATCATCACCTTGAATCCAGCCAAATATACCATTGTAGATATACTCTGTACCAGTACTGTCCACGAAGGTCTGATTTACTTCCGGATTCGCCGGGAATCCGTTTTCGTCCGTTTCAATTTCCGTCGGTTCGGTCTGCTTCGGCTTTGTGGTCGTGGTAGAAGCTGTGGTGTACTGCGGCTCTGCGGTTACTTTCGGCAGATCAGTGCGGACTGTCTGCGCCGGAGCAGTGGCTTTGCTAGTGGATACAGTCACCGCCGGCTTAGTCGTAGTGGATTTGGTCGTTTCGAGGGTGGAACTGGTCGTCGCTTCTGTTTCGGATTCTGTGGGAGCTTCCATGGTTGTATCCGAGCTGTCGCTGAAGATCTGGACCTTGTATTCATTCTCGCCGGCTTCGTAAGTTCCGCCGATAAGGTCGTAATCTATATCCGGCTTTCTGTCTGAACAGCCTGTCACTGCGGCGAGAATTGAAATGAGCATTGCCGCTGAAATAGTTCTGAGTGCGTTAGTCTTTAAGCTTGTCATATTTGAACCTCCTGTTTGGGTATGTAATCTTCCTGAGTATATATTACCATAAAAGAAAGCAGTTGTCAATTAGTTTATTGATAAAACTATTTACGAACCTGCTTTTCGTTTTTTGTGAATTTTGCTGAATGGGGAAAAAATCAAAGTGCGACACCGTGTCGCACCTGTCACATCTCAGCAGTATTTTCCTTATCCTGCTTTTTCAGCAGGAATTCGCGAATCTGTTCCTTGCTGAGGTCGCCGCGCCCGAAAATCTGATTTGAAGCGTCATGGAGTCCGTCGCGGCTGTGACTGGAGAATTGTCCGAGCAGTTTTCCGACAGAGGATATAAGCTGAACTGTGCATTTCCTCTGCCATTCTGAATGGCGGTTTGGGCTGGTGGAATTTCGTTCGGGTGGATTTTTCGCCTTATCCTTGACTGCCCTGAGGATTGCGGAAAGAATTGTGTTTCCAATTCCGGATTCGATTTCATCAACCACCTTTCCCATATACGCCGACATCTGGAGCTTTCCGTAACTGCTGTCATCGCTGTGGAGCATTTCATTATAGATCCGCCGGCAGTCAAGTATTTCATCGTACAGACTGCGGAATTCCGAAATATTGTCTATCATGAAATGCGTCAGCGAATTCAGTTCCTGCTTGACAGGCTTTGGCATGAGCTTGTAAACCGCCTGTCCTTTAGGCGGGAGCATATCACGAATAGCTGTGAGCTTCTGAAAAATCGCTTCCGTGAAATCGTCATTTTCCGTTTCCGAAAGCGCTTCTGCGGCATTGTGTCCGACTTGTCGGCGAAGCTCTTTTATAAGGCTGTTTTCCTTGTTGTGGAGTTCAACGAACTGGTCGTGATAGGTGCTTTTGATTACATCTATCCGTATCTGGTCGCAAATCACCGGATTGATCTTGTTTATAAGAATCTCCTGTGCCTTGTCCCACCATATAATATGAACGTGCGGCTGTCCCTCCTTTAGGTGAACCGCCGCAAGGTACTCGATATTCTCCTGTTTCATTTTCATGTTTCTGGAGATATCGCTGATATGGAATTTCACCCATTCCTCCCAGTCAATAAGCGTCCGCAGTCCGGCTTCCTCTGCGCTTTCCGGAGTGAACGAAAAAATGCTGTGGAATACATTGCGGTGAGAAGTTGAGATTTTTCGGACGTAATTCTGCATTTCGGAGGTGCTGTAATTATCCGAAAAACTGCCGTTAATATATCCGAAAAGCCCATTGTCAGACTGCTTGGCGGCGTGTTCACGTTCACCCATGTATTTCACAAGATTTGATTCGTGAGAGGATTTGAAAACGTGCTCTCGCTCACCGATGTACTTAACATAATGAGCGTTCCGGGAAGCCGTAAATTTGCGCCCATTGCTTCCAACGTGCTGTTGTTTGTAGATTATTTGGGGTATGGGTTTCACCGCCTTTCCGGGAGCAATGTTATTTGTCGTTTGGCGTATCAAGCTCGGCGGACAGCCATTCGTGGGCTTCCCGCAGATATTCCTCGTCTGACTTGGGCTTTGTTTTAGTTATTCGGCAGGACTGCCGCAGAGCGTTGGCGAGTATCTCTTCCGGAGTTGCGCTGTCGATATAATTTTCAGCAAGCACAGAAACGCAGCACTGCAATGCGGCGGCAGACGTTCTCGATGCAACAGCCTGCATGGCTATGAGCCGTTCCATGTATCTTTTCATTACTATCGGCATTACCGTTTCGATTTCTTCGCGGATATAATTTCGTATCTCGGTCTGGCTCTGCTCATAGCTTGTAATCGACAGTCCTTTTTCAATAAACTGCCTGATAGCTTCACTTTTGGAAATGTGCTTTAAAGCCGCATATTTATCAAGAGCTTCAAGAAGTGAATGCGGTAATACTACCGCTCTGCGTTCATTATTGTCCATGACAGCACCTCCTGTTGAGGAATACGGCGGTAGTCAAAAATGACTATCCTGCAAAACCGGGTAGTATCATGCAACGCCTTTGGCGGTGCGGTGTGAGGTAGAGTGACGTAGTCACTCTATTCCTGCCGTACAAAGTACGGAGTGAAAATTTCCGAAAAAAGAATGCTTGCAGGTGCGACACGATGTCGCAGTTGAAGCTGAGCTGCGCGGCGTCCATGCCTCGTTTGGGCTTCGACAGCAACAACGTCCTGTTGTCGCACTACGGCTCAAAATCAAATTCGTTCTCATCGCAGTCCGGGGGAGGAATGCTCCGGAATTCCGTGGGGGCAAGGAACTCACGAGCCGTAACGCCGCGGCTCTCAAAAACACGGAAAAGCTGGAGCGCTTCGTTCCAGTCCTTATTTTTGACAGGGGAGCAGAACATCACCGATAATTCTCTGTCCGGGAAATCCTCGAAAATCCGAACGCTGGAAGCTTCCGCACCGTCGTGTCCGGCTTGGTCGCTGTCATAGCAAAACCACACGAATTTTATTTCCGTGTGGTTCGTGAGGTATCTTTTTATGCTTTCGTAATTTCCGCTGCCGTTCACGCTGAGCCGGTGGTCGGCCGTCCAGTCTTTTCCGAGGAGCCTTGTAAAAGTGGCGTGCGACATCGCGTCAATGGGGCTTTCAAACAGCCGGAGCACATCGTTGTGTCCCACCATTGCGAATGTGCAGGACTTGTCGCCGCCGGGAGCTTCACCGCGGAATTTCACGTCAGTCGAACCACGGAGCGCGCAGGAGCGTATCACTCCGTTTTCGTCACGCCCGAAAAACAGGCAGTTATGATGAACGGAGTCCTCGGCAATCATCTTTTGCTGAATCATTGCTTTCACGATTTCCGGATCGATCTCTCTTGTCTTTATGAGGTATGCCATGACGCGCCTGGGTGAAATATCGTGTGCCGGCGGCGAGAATTCGCGCGGTTTCTCCGGCTCCGGTGGGACAGTCCGGCGGGGAATATTCACCTGCCCGGAAACTCCGTTCACGACATAACGGGCGATGAAATCAAGCGCCTGTTCCGTAGAACAGCAGAGCTTGTCTTTAACGAGGTCGATAGGAAATCCATGCCGCCCGTCCGAAAAGCGGTACCAGCCGTTTCCCTCGCGATAAATGCACAGTCCCTGTTCGCCTTTTATCTTCCAGCTTTTGCGGTCGCTTTCCCTTTCGTTTATCTCCATTCCGAGAGCCTTGGCAACGTCCAGACATGGAGCGTTAGTCAGGCGGTAGTAATCGTCACGGGAGTATTTATACTGCGGCATATGGTTCCTTTCTGGAGGTGCGGCACAGTGCCGCGCATTTACATCTCCGTTTTAAAGTATCAATTATATAGGAAAACCTCCCACGGCTATGTTCTGCCATGAGAGGTTTTCTGTTTATTATATGGAAGTGCTTCAGATAAATGATAATCTAAATTTGGCTTATTGTCAAGTGTTTCTACAAAATATGTCACATCTCCGGCTGTTCGTCATATTCCTCGGAAATATCATCGCGGGCTTCTCCTGCCCAAACCGGAATGTGTTCTTCACGCATTGCGCCGAGGAAGCAGTCGCTTGTAATTGAGGCTTCCTCGCGGTCATACAGAAATACGCCGTTTACCGCGCCGCCGTATTCTTTGGGGTCACAGCCCGGTCCGGACTGCGCAAGGAACAGCTGTTCTTCGGGAGTGAAGCTCCGCGAACTGAAATATTCCGGACGGATTATCATAATTCTGCCTGTATAGTCTGAAGCAACATTGTCAACGTACACATCGCCGAACATCTCAGAATTAAAATGCTCCTTTAAGTCATCATTGCGCTCGCTTATGTATCCCTGAAACTCCTCGTCATCGCCGAAGCCGAAATCCTCGCGGTACTGCAACGCCATTTCGGTAATCACTTTCTTTACATCTGCGGAATCTACATCAAATCCGTTTTCGCTGAGCAGGTCTGTGAAATGGCTCTTGACATTCTGCTGTTCGACCATGTCCCAGATTCCGTTACATTCCTCGTCAGTCAGCTCAAACTGCATATCCTCGCCGTTTACGGTTCGGATAATAGAGCCTGTTTTCGGTGTGAGTTCTTCAAGACAGGTGTGCTGGTTTACGTCAGAAAGTGCTCTGGAGAACAGGTCGCGGTATGCTGAAACTAGATTATTCTGTGAATCGTTAGAGGTGAAATAATGTCCCCATACCGTGGAAATTCCGCCGTTGTGGTCGGAGTTGTACCAAGTCACATAACAGCCCGGCATTTTATTGTTCTGCCCGAGGACAAATTCAGAATTGGGAGTCTGGAGCCTCTGAACAATGCGATAACCCTCGATTTCCTGTTTATTCCTCTCACGGAAAGCAGACCTTAATTCTTCCGTCACAGCGTTAAGAAGAACCGGGTGAGCTGTTCCGAGCGTCCTGTCTGCTGTTTTCCGGATTTCCTCGGCATTGGGATAGTCGGCAAGGAATTCCTGCGCCCATTCCTTGTTATCGGCGGTGAAACGCCCGTCATATTTCAGGCTGTCAATGCGTAGCGCAAGCATGAGCATTGCACGATCAAAACCGTATTTCCCGGCGGCTTCCGCAGTAACTTTTTTAACATCGAGGTAATTATTGTTGAAATTTTCGGCGATGGAATGGTTTATAAATGTCCCGCACTCATCGCACAGATTCATGCTTTCGCGGTACCGTTCAAACTCGCCGTTTTCCTTTGCGTAGTTAAGACTACTTTTGTAGATATCCATTTTATTTTCCTTTCCGGAGGTGCGACACGGTGCCGCACCTGACTGCTACATCTCCATGCCAAATTCTTCTTCGTCCTGCTCTGATTCAAAGTAGCAGACGGTCTTTTCGTGGTACGAATAAAGGTGAACATCACCCGGCTCGCATTCGAAACAATCGGCGATTTCCCTGCGAATGCTGTCCATATCAGTATCGTGGCAGTAAATATATCCGCCGCATATCTCGTTTGGAGAATCCGGCTTTTCGTCCGTTACGCACCACTCTGTACCGAGATTAAAAAACTCGCATTCAAAATTCCTGATATCCTGCTCTGAAAATCTGCTCTCCGGGTAAATTACGCGGTTGTATTCTCCCTGACAACAGCCGTGTATTTCCTTCCAGTCATATTCCTCGCCTAAAACCAGACTGAGCGCCTTGCAGATTCCCCACATTTCATCGTATATTCGCGAATAGGGATTGTATCCGTCTGCTTTCGGGAAATTGTACGATTTTGCGGCGTCCTCCCAGCCGGTGAGCTGTTCTTCCGTGTATGGGTTATTGTCCTGCCGCGGTGAAACATCATTTATGTATTCCGCGATGGAATCGTACTCGCCGCACCTGCTGTCCGCAATGTCCTGTGAAACATCGAAATAGTTCTGCAAAACCTCAAGAATGCTTTTGTAGTGCGAATCTACCGCGTATTTTCTTACCGGCTCATAAAGAAGAATGCCGTCCCACATTTCGGCGCTGTCCCAGAATGGGGAAGTCTGCTCGGACGGGCTTATCTGCCTTGCGTATAGTGCCATTTTATCCTCGCTTTCAAAAATAGGTGCGACACCGTGTCGCACCTATCACTCAAACGACATATCATAATCACCGAAATCAATCGTTAGCGGCCGTTCTTCCAGCAGGTCGGCGTACTGAACCGCCGCGTTCAGGTGCGACACGATGTCGCACCCAAATTCGTCCGGGAGCCTTTCGGATTCCATGCTGGACTGCCCGATGATATAATAACTTATCTCAGCATGGACGGTATCGCCATGGCCGAAATCCCTGTCAAACTGACCGAGGATTCCAAGCTCATCAAGCTCGTCAGCGCTCTCTACATACGCTCCGGTAACGTAAATCTCCGAGTCCAGAGAAACAACGCTGAAAGTGTATGAGTGACTTTGTAAACCGAGTTTCTCTATAAGGTCTGAAAGTTCGGATTTTTCATCTTTAGGAATTTCAGTCGGCTCCGCAGCGCTGAATGCTTCGTTGATTTCTGCTTCCAGGCGGTCAGCTTCCTCACGCTTTGTCTGGAGCTTCTGCATCAGAAAAGACTTGATATTGTCAAAACCGCGCTGGCTGAAAGCAATGTACTGTGACCCACTGACGTTTACAAAACGAATAAACTGATAGCCACCGGTATTCTTCAGGTAATTTAAATACACCTCGAAATACTCATCGTTGCTATATATAATAAAACCGCGGTCCTTGATTTCAGAATCGCGGTTTCCAAATAGTCCGGACACATCATTGTACTCATCATATTCGCAGTCAGAAACAGCTGCCGGAACGCCAGCACCATGAAATCTCATAAGCGAATACGCCGCGCCAAGCGGGATTTTGCTCATCTCGTTCAGCTTGAACTGCCTGCCTTTTTCGTGGCGTGTTATTGTGTCCCTGTCAAAGTCGATATCGTATGTAATTAAGCCATTCCGCTTATCGCGAGTATAATTATCATCACTGAGCTGATTATTTCTATCAAGGCTCATGAGTGCTTCGTAAGGGTTTTCATTGGAATACAGTGCTGTAAGGAATGACTTCAAGTTCATAGTCCAGTTGGAATAGCAGTGTTTCTCACCATTCTGTTTTATGCGGAATTCAATGCTCATAATCACATCTCCATTTCTTCGTTTTCGTCGTCGGAATAATCGCTCATGACCGCTTCATCATGCGGTTTGTCGGCAACCTCCAGTTCGGCGTTTATCTGAGCCTGGCGTTCCAGACCGGCACGGAGCTGTTCCTCATACTGGAACGGCTTGCCGTACTGCTCCTTTGCGTTTGAAAGCTGCTTTTTTGCCTGCTCCAGCTCAGCATTAAGTCCGTGGATCTGCTCCGGAATGCGCTCGTACAGATTACACAGCCTTTGTGCAAACGTGTCCGGAAAGGTATTCCTCTGCGGTTTCCCAGCCGGAATATCTGCCGCCGGTGTTCTTCGCCGGATTGCAGTAAATATGCCCGCCAAGCTCCGAAATTACTGCGTCCTTGTCCTTTCCACAGAGTTGTGAAATGTACTCCAGATCAACTGTCTGCTTTAGGTTTATCGAGAGGTGAAGCGCTTCAAGGGCGGTGTCAACGTGCGCCGGAACGCGGTCAACGTTTATCGTTCGCTGAGTGAATATATCCGCTTTAGTAATCTGCTGTTTTCCGTTCGGGAGTTCCTCAACATTTTCAATCGAGGTCAGCCGCGGCGCACGGATATCATCTGCAAATGCGCTTGTATTTGACCGGCTGTTGAGATGTCCGTATTTCTTTACAAAACCGTCATATGTGTTGTTAAGGCGGCTTTGAAGCATTTTCAGTTCATCATCTGAACAACCTTTCTTCTGTGCCGATGTCACTTCGTTCAGCCGGTCGAGTATGCCGCACATGGCTTTTATGCGCGGCTCTGAACCGCCCGTAAACGGCACTGCACTGCGGTTTTCCGCATAGTACAGCGAACCTCCGCGGACGTAATATGTGTACGGAGTCACACCGTCTGGGATATCTCCGTATTTTTCTTTCGGTAATTCATCGTCTATGGTCGGCTCGGCGGAGAAATGCCCGTCAAGCCTGCCAATGGCTTCGGAAAGCCGTTCGGCGGTGTTGCCGTCGGACTTTATCGTGCGCGTATTTCCGAATCTTCCGGACACGATTTCCGGAGTTCCGAGCACCATTTCCGGGTTCTGCCGGAAGTACCTGTTTTCCTGAAATACGCTTGCTTCGCCGTAAACTCGCTCGGAGCGCACCCAGTCCGAATTGCGGTCATTTTCATGCTCAAATTCGAGCTTCTGAAAGAAAAGGATATCCGTGACTGTCTGCGTTCCGGCTGTGCGGAATGCGTCCTCCGGAAGCCTTACGCCGCCGAGAAAATCAGCCTTGCCAGCCAGCTCACGGCGGAACGAATCATCGTACTTATCCATAGTTCCGGCGGAGGTGATAAGCGCCATTATTCCACCGTGCTTCAGCTTGTCGATTGACTTTGCGAAGAAGTAATCATGGATAAGGTATTCGTCATATTCCGGGTCGTAGGGCTTGAAATCCCCGAACGGCACGTTTCCGATAATCACATCGAATGTTCCGTTTTCGAACTTGGTACGCTCAAATCCACGGTTCTGTATTTTCGCTTCCGGGTAGAGTTCCTTTGCGATACGCGCGGTCAGGCTGTCGAGTTCCACACCGTACAAACGGCTGTTCTCCGCCATTTTTGCCGGGAGGGTCCCGAAGAAATTACCCGTTCCCATTGCCGGGTCGAGTATCTCGCCGCCGGTAAATCCCATGTTTTCAAGCGCCGTGTAAATGCTCTTTATGATATACGGTTCGGTGTAAAATGCCGTGAGCGTGCTTTCACGGGCGGCGGAATACTCCTTATCGGTGAGCAGGTCTTTCAGTTCTGCGTATTCACGGCTCCAGTTTTCTTTGGAGCTGTCGAATGCGTCTGCAATGCCGCCCCAGCCGCTGTAATGAGCAAGTATGTCCTGCTCCTCGGCGGTCGCATGGCGGTGTTCGGATTCGATTTGTTTCAGCGTTTTAATGGCTGTAACATTGGCGGTGTATTTTGCTTTCGGACCGGTGGGGTATGCGAAATTTTCGGGGAAGCGGTAGTTTTCCGGCGGTGGCGGTTTCTGGGTTAAATGAGCGCGGTTTGTTGTTTCGATTTCGGGTGCGGCTGTTTCATCGGGTGCGGCAACAGGATGTTGCTGCTGTCGAAGCCCAAGCGCGGCATGGACGCCGCGCAACTCAGCTTCGACTGCGACACCGTGTCGCACCTCTGCCGGGTCGAAATACTGACGTTTGCCGTCTATTGGCTTTATGTATACAGAAACATCGGCGCTTTCTGCGGACATATCAATATACTTGCAGATATGCTCCAGCGCTTCTGAAATATCTATCGGATTATCGAAATAATCCTCCTGCGAATCGTCATTGAATAGAACAGCGCCATTCTCTGGCGAAGCAAAGAAAGTTATGTGATTGACGGTTTCGCGGAAATTGTCTTTTCGCTCATGACCGTTATCGTCAATGCCGCCTAAATAAACATCTGAACGCTCCTCAATCTCAATGTAATCGAGATTTGCAAAATCGATATCCAAATCGTACTTTTCGATTCTGCCAGACAGCTTTATAGATGCGACATCGTGTCGCACCTCAAGCCCTTTTCCTCATCTGAAAGGGAAATCAAATCATCAAAGGATAGAAACTTGAGCGCAAGCTCGTTCATCTCGTCCAGGGAATTATACTGCTCCTCACGGGCGATATTGCCGCCGTACTCTGTCGTTATACGGTACTGGACAAGGTCGGCGTAAACGCTGATTACCGCGTCGTTTTCCTCGTCGGTGGTGTATGCCAGGTCAACGTGCGACGGGTCCTCTATTTCAGCCGCACTGCCGAATTCCTGCTCGAAATAGTCCTTGATGTACGCAGTGGCGCGGTTCAGAGATTCGTCCGCCTGCGGTTCTTCCATCGTGAATTCATTATCGCCGAAAAGCGTAAACTGCTCGGCAGGCTGTTCCGGTGCGGTAATTACGGTCGGCTTGCCGGAATTCAGCCTGCCGTGCTGTTCCTGATTATATAAATACCCGAAAACCTCCGATGTGATTTTGTCAACAGAATCGGACGTCAGCGGTTCGCCGGAAGCGAAGAATTCTGTGATCTCCTCCTCCGGAAATCCAAGCGCCGGATTGTGCCCGGTGTGCGCGGAAATCTCGCTTATCAGCTCGGAAACGGAATCCCGGCACATTGCACGGAACTGACCATATCCGGAATCGACGGGGAGATTTTTACCTGCTTCCGCAGCTTCATTCCAGTCGTTGAACTTCCACGGAATATTTATCGAACTGCGGTCGATTTTCTGGTATGATTCCTTGACGTGCGGCTTTGTGCGGACGCATTCTGACGCATAAACAGCGAACATATCGGCATTCAGCCTGATCGGATAATCCAGACCGCAGACGGCGGTTTCCTTACGAATGTAGTCCAAACGGTCATTGTACAGACAGTGCGGATATTCGTAGTGAATCGTGAACCGCTGTGCGTCAAAAAGCGTCATTCGGCGGCGCGTTTCTATGTCGGATTCGGTGATGTACTTCCCACTGTTTACCGCACTGCGTACGGCTTCGGCGACTTTCTTCCAGTTGAACCGAATGACCTGCCTATTGCTGAGGACCAGCTCAATTCCTTTGCTGTCGTGGTTGCTGAAGCTTACCGGGTTGTCATTACGGGAACTGCCGCCGATCCCGTATTCATTTTTCAGAAATTTCGCGAGTTCGTCTTTGCTGGGGGAGCTCTCGGAAACGTACTCGCTTATGCGGAATTTTCCATTAGAAAAGCCGCTTCCGTGGATTATTTCATTTTCAAGAAGCTTCTTTGCATAATCGCTGTCCGGGCTTATTTCTTCCGGACTATCCGTAAAAACAGAAATGGTATCTGATTCGTCGTCAGATACCATTTCGTCTAGTTCTTCGTCATCAGGCTCATCGAGATTTTCTGGATCTCCGTCAGATTCGCCCGGCTCCGTACTTCCGCCGCCAGCCACGCTACGCTCGTCCGCAGTGATTCCCACGCGGCTTCCTGCGCCGCCATGTCTATCTCCGTCCGCTGGCTCACGCTCTCGGAGTAATCCCGGCTGAGGGAGGTTTTCGCCAGCATGGAGCGCGCCGTGCTGTTCCGGGCTTTCTCCGCTTTCTTCCCGATCTCTTTCCATATCCGGAGGTACAGCCCGCTGATGTTCACCATATCCAGCGCTGTCGGGTCGATTTCGTTCATCAGGTCCACCGCTTTGCGCTCCAGCGGAGTCATCTGCGCCCTGCCATAATTCGTGAATTTCGGGTGGAACAGTCCGTTCTGATCTTCCTCGAATGGGATATCGTAGATGTCTTCCGCATATTCCAGCTTCATAGCGCTCATATTCTTTCCTCCTTATAATTCCGTCTATCTCGCGCAGTACTGCCTGTGCGAGAGTCGTTGCGGCGTTGCCGATTTCGACTATCGAAAGGTCGGAATTTATCTTAGTTACGTCCGAGAAATCACTGTCGCCTGGAATGCCGCACCTTGTCATGCAAATAAACTCTGCGCTTGCCCGAATGAACGCCGCCGTTCTGGGGTCATTCGAGATGGCGTTATTTAATTTGCTATTATAATTATATACTATATCTATATTTTTGTCAAGGCTTTTCTGCAAATAATCTTCAAAAGAAACAGCGTTTTCTGCGTTCTCGGAATTGAATTTTCCGACTATACCGTCAGCCATTCGCTCGGATAGCTTCCACTTGGAATTGTACGCCTTTCCGTAAGTCTGGCGCACATCGAAAAGGTACATGAGCTGTGTATCAGTGCGGCTTCTGAAAACCGCTGTGGAATGCTCGCCGCGCCTTATGTACCGCCCGATATTGTTCCACTGGTCGATGGTTCCGCACATTTCCGCTTTCGGGTTCTGGAGCGTAAGGAGCATTGCCTCGCAGAAATTGAGCCTCCAGAAGCTGGAGGTCATTCTGAGCGTCTGCTCCCATACCTCCGGACTGCGGAGCCGGGGAAGCCGGTGGTCGTATATCTGGGCGATTTCGCTGAATCTGCTCATGGGTACCTCCGTGAAATGAAAAATGGAGCAATCTTTCGACTGCTCCATGGATGGTTATTTAGCGGAAAGCTCACCGATACTCTTTTCAGCAGCTTCCAGTTCTTTTTTCTTTGCTGCGTTCCGGCGGTTGCCGCCGTCCTCGTTCTGCTCAATCGGCAGCTTCATAAACCGGGCTTCATGCTTTGCTGCATAGCTCGTCACTTTCCGCAGATTAGAGAGAATGCCCGCAGCCAAAAGGTCGGTGCGGATAAAATGCGCGGTGCAGTCATGGGTGCGTTTCTTGTAGATCCCACAGATATAGCAGTTCTGCTTTCGCTTACCTAACGAAAAATTGGCAGAATGAGCGTTATATGAGCATGAATGTTTTCTTCAAAGGCTGGAGAATATTAAACTCAACCCGCCATTCAATATCGTCCGATACTGGTTCAAAGTGTAGGGCAGAGCAAGCAACATGGAGATTTTCTTGCTTGCTGTCACCACACAGGATTGCGGTTGGTCCATCCGCACCGCCGATAATGCCGACACAAACAATATCATTATGCGCTTCCGGCGCAAAGTGATTTGTTATAGGAGCGATTTCTAAAGGCTTATCGCCATCGGCACAATCACGGATTAAAATATCATCGTCTGGTTTAGGCGAAAGCGTATAGCTCATAGCAGTAAAATGCGTCGGATAAAACCAACGGTCAGAGCCAACGCGCTTTTGAGAAATTGTCTGCTGCTCCAATTCCTGTACTGTCAATGTATATTTTGTTCCGCTGACCGGATGGGAGAAAGGAAACGAATCTCCGGGAGCGTGTGTCTTGAAATGTGGTCCTGGGACACGGTGCGACTGCTGCTCCATCGTAAGGGAGAGTGATTTTATCTCAGGTCGGCGTTTGCTTGCCCATGGAAAAGCTGCCCTAAAAATCATCCATCCATAGGATATATCCAAGTCATAGTGTTCCAACGCCCACTTTGCTTCCGTTTCATTGATCATTCCATCTGGCAAACATGGATTAAAGACCACAGAGCAACCATGAGAAGTCTGTATTATTTTCCCGTTCAATTCCAAACGAGGAATAAAGTCAAGGCAAAGCGGATTGTCTAAATCTATTTGCATTTGCTGCTCCTGCGTAAAGTATACGCAGGAATCATTTTCGGGGTGTAAATCCCACTTTTTCATAAACTTGCGAATGTCCTCTGCGGGGGTACACATACAGAGATCCATGACAAGTCCCTTGCTGCAAGAATACGCCGCAGGAATAACCCAATGATGTCCAGCCCATTCAAATTGCTTATTCAACCGGATTTCTGTTCCGGCACGGTCTTTCCCCGAATGTCCCCAAAAGTTCCCCTCAAAGTAGACTTTCCACTCCGGGATGGTCGGTTCTGCATCAAGGTTCATATCAGTATCATAATAATCTTCGGTATACTTGATTTTGCTATAATCAAAAGATGTTTGCAGTTCTTTGATATATTCCCATGGCTGCTCCATAGACTTCAATTTCATTTTCTCGGCAAGCCCCGAAAGTGTCTTTTGCTGTTCCTTCGGTGGAGGATTGTCCTGCAAAAAGGCTTCAAATTGCGCTTCGTCCCACATCCACGCTTGCTCCAAAGCTGCCACATCGCCGCAAGCAAGGAGCAATCTTAAAAAGTCTGCAAAATTCCTTGCCAGCGGGTGAACAAAATTAGGCGCAGAGTTCATAGGGCTAATGGCAAAAACCATACTTCCAAAGCCCCGAATAAAGCAAAAATGGATACCGTCCACACCTGCCCAACCAAATATAGATGCTCCTTTGGGCGTACAAAAGTATGGCGCATTATCTTCACGGAACTCTACGCCCACGGAGGAAAGGTCAATTTTACTCTGCAAAAACTTCTGAAATGTTCTGTCCATAATAATCTCCATAAATACTGCTGGTTTGAAAATGGCGGCAACGGCTTCCTAGTCGCCCTCGCTTGCCTTAATGATCGTTTCATAGGGAAGTCGCTGGCTCATAGGACAACCCCTCCAACTCTGCTCGTAGCTGCCGCAGAATCATCTGAATACGCCGCCCGGTTGTGTTGCCTGCCGTCCGTATCTCCGTCCAATCTCCCTATGAATCAATCGTTGGAAGTAGTATAGGAAAATGATTTCCTGTTCCATCCGTGATAGCGCAGACAGGGCTGCGGCAAGCTCTATACTTTCCAAAAGCGCAATTTTACCGCAGACGAAAAGCGGATGGAAAATCCCCCTTTCTGAATAATGGTAGAGGGCGGCAGCATTTTGTGCTGTCGCCCTCTTGATTACCGAACAGCAAAGACGGACGGGGCTGTCAACGGCGGCGCGTCTGCACCGTTCATCTTGACCGTTGACAGGCTCGGCTGGGTTTGCTATCTGCTTTATTGGTTTTAGCACGCAAAATCGTCTTTGAATGGCGGTTTCATGCGTTCGGATTAATCAATGCGTTCATAAATAGAATATTCTTCATTATCTAACGAAGATAACTTGATATAAATTCTCTCTGGAATTTCGTCATCACAGTATATCTCACTTCCGGTCGGACAATTATTGGAATAAAAATTTTCTTCCGGCAGGGGGGCACTTTGAGAAACCGTGTTTGTTATAGTTCCTATTGAATTAACATTGGCGGGAAGTTCAGAGATTGTTTTGCCAGAGTCCCCGTAGAACGCATCATTTACAAACACCATAGGGCGATAATCTGATAAAGTATCATTTTGAGAAATGCTTTCTGATCCCGGCAGCTCACTTTCATTGACGGGAGTTGCTTCAAGCTCCTTATTCAAATTGTTCCAATAAGAGCCAATATCCGCACTTGTGAAATACTTAAAACCGCCTGCTTCTGACTTCAATTCGCCGTTTTTAACTCCATAGCAGGCGTAAATCAAATCGTAGCTTGTTCCATCTGAGAGGTTAAATCTAAAGCTGGTCACATCTGCTCCGGCAGTTTCCTCAGTCGTTTTGTCTTTTAGGGATAAGCCCTTGAACTTATCATACAGGGTCTTTATATCACTTTCAGCAACAACTACTTTCTTTTCTGCTGACGCAGGCACTCCGTCGTAGTGGTACATTTCAACGCTTTCGACATCTTCAACCTCAAACGGGAAGTCGATTTTGACAGGCTCAAAATCAATTTTTATAGGTAACAGAAAGACAGCTGTAAAAATTGCAATGATACAAAGGGCGATGGAAATGAGAACAGCAATAGTTATCTTTTTCCTGTCCCTCTGCTTTTCTTTTGCCTCATGGCGCATAATAACGCTTTCGCTTTCTTCGTGAA